>Ga0080064_1001161_pt1 | contig 57265 bp, 50 predicted proteins | sample Subgrocontami54m_FD_69260 | JGI IMG/M metagenome (GOLD analysis project Ga0080064, IMG submission 69260) | Subsurface groundwater microbial communities from S. Glens Falls, New York, USA - GMW46 contaminated, 5.4 m (SPADES assembly) (version 2) ...
AAAGATCTTACGAATAACCTGGTAACGCTGAATCTCTTCCTGCGTGATCATTAGAATGTCCTTTTGTGCGTCCATAACGCCTCCTTCTTGGCGCTACGAACATACCAGCAATTAGGACATTCTTATTTTGGTCAATTAGGACATTACCATTTTGGTGTTACAAAAATCTTAGACTAACATACGGCATTTTCTTCCATCCGTCCAAACACCAACCCCATCAATGCTCCGGCCACAATGAACTGGATCGTGGGAAAGAACCACCACGCCAGGAGTGTGTGATTCGACCCCCGGCGTGTGGTGTCTTTTGGCAATGAATTACTTGCCTTCCTGCCAGAGCTTATGAAGTTTCGTCCTGAAGTCCTCCTTCGCTTTCGCCTGAGCCATGATCGACTGCCACATGGCGCCCATCGATTCCAAGGCGGCATCGGCAGCCTTGTCCATCATGGGCCCCCATGCTTTCTGGATCTTGGCCTTCAAGATGTCCACCTGCACCGCCTTCATCGCTTGGAAAAACGAGCAGGTCCACATCGCCGTTCCACAGCTCACCGGATCGGAACACGAAGCCTGTCCGCAACCCGGGCACTTGATTTCCATTGAAGAACCACCTGATGACGATTCACACGAACTGCCTTGTCCTGTCTTACACTCTGTTCCCATCGGGTCTTCCTCCTTTTTGTGTTATTAAACCAACCGGTTGGTTTATAAACCGGACAAAACAAAGCCCCCCCTCCAAATAAATGGGGGCTTACCGTTGAAAAAGACTTTTCAGATACTGCTTAAGATGCTTCAAACCCTGTTCGATCACCCGTCTGTCCTTATTCGCCCTGGCCAGAACAAGCGACCCTTCCATGACGGCGATGATATGCTCCGCCAGGCTGTGCGGATCCAAAGTTCTCTTAGGAGCGTACTTGGCTTTGGCTTGCGCCAGGTCTGTCCGCAACTCTTCCGTCCATTGAGAAAAATGTTTGGCGCAGAGCGAGCGGATTTGAGGGCAACAATCTGAGAGTTCTTGAGAAAATATACCAAGAAGGCAACCCTGCGGGGCTTTGGGATCGCGAGAAATTTGGATAGCAAAATCCAGATAACCATAAACGCGCTTTAAAGGGTCGCTTTCCTTGCGAAAAGGAGCTTGTTGGAAACATTGGGACATGGCCGCCACAAAGCGGTTTAAGACGTCCTTGCCCAACTCCTCCTTACTCTCAAAGTAGTGAAAGAAACTTCCTTTGGTGAGTCGGGCCTTTTCGCAGATCTCTTCTACTGAGGTCGCCTCAAACCCCTTCGTCAGCATCAATTGTTCAGCGGCATCGAGGAGTTTCTTTTTGGAAATTGGATTGGCTAGAGCGGTTCTCATTTATAATACCTACCAGTCGGTATAATTATATCTACCCGAAGTGTTCTCTGTCAATGGGTATTTTTTATTATCTCCGCTCTTGTTTAATCTATTGGCATCCGGATTTGTATCTAACCTCTCCCCGCGGGACGTCGTCCGGTTTACTTATGTGCTTGTATTGGTCGTATATAAACGTCTAGCATTGGATGTAGGCACAGGCAAAGTCTTCCTGTCTTCAGGTCTAAGGTATAATAATTTTTCAACTACGAGATGTTTTGGTGTATTTTCCTGAAATTTCTTTACCACCTGATGTATTTCTTGTTCCATCCCGACATCCCACCCTTTTGTCTCAGGAGTGACTTCCAATCGCGAATACGTTAAATGAGCAATCTCCTTTCCAACTCTTTTGGAGATCCTTTCTAGCTTCTCCGATATTGGAGGACAAAGGCTTTTCCAATTTTTTATATAATGTTCTGCTATGACATCATCCTGTTTAGCTTCGAAATAAAAGAAATTTAATAACGCTCTTCCATGAATTGCAAAAGATTCTAAGTGGACATTTGTCAAAACAGCATCTGTCCGGCTGTCATATTTGAGATATTTACCTGATTCATAAAACATCCATATTTCATAAAAAAGGTGGTGAGACGTACGAAGTAAATCTGCATCGGATGGTAGTAGCATAAATAATCCTTTTAAAAAATTCCAAACAGTCGCCCTAGATTACTGGGATTGTCCAGAAATACCGACAGAATCTTGGCTAACAGTATTAAATTTAATAGTATCACCGGTCGCTTGATTTACTGCTGTACCACTTATTTGTATTTTTCCATTTTCATTAATAACAATTTGATTGGCATAGATATTTCCATATTGTCTGTTATTTGATTGAATTGGCACATTGTTAACAGTATTTTCTACGCCGACTCTATATCCGCCGACCAATGCAAAAATCCCAGCAATTACAGCACTAGTGATACCAACAAAAAGTGGACGTTGCCACCACCTATCATTTTGCCTTGCTTCCTCTGATCTCTCGAGAAAATTGATACGATTTATGATTTCCTGATACCAAGGGTGATTTCTATCATGAGCTTGGAAAAATGTGAGAGCGCTCTTTAAATATGCTTTCGAATGTTGTTGAATCTTCGATTCGTCACCTGTCTGTAAATAGGTGTGGAAATCATTCGCCACCTTTTGGGCAGTCGCTTCATCCATGCCTTATCTCCATTCTGTGGGTTTGATTCATAACTGCCAGCCATGGCACTTAACAAACATCATCGGACAACGTCCGCGAAGGAGACGTTAAAAAGACCTTGGCTAATCTCTCCCTTTGGGACGTCGTTTTGTCTATTTTTTCTTAGCCGATCAATTGTTTTAAATCAATAAATTTCACTTTTGTTATAGTCACAAATTTTTTAAACTTGGCAAGATTGATGTCAAAGTATTCTATATATCGGCTATCATTCAGCGCATCAAAATACCGATTACCTTGCTCAATATCATTAAGCAAATCGATTACCTCCTTCCTTATTTTCATTTCCACGTAAATGTCTTTTACTTTATCAAGATAATACGTACGGAATCGTCCTGTAGTGACCTCTTTGATCTGATCTGAAGTCTTTTGGATTTCGATTTGTTCAATCAACGACAAATTAGTATCTATTTCTTCTAGCAAATTCTCTAAAACTAAAGCCTGATACTCTCGTTTCGTTGCTAATTCGCGCTCCTGATTAGCTCTTTGAATACGATTTGCTGCATGCGTCTCCCAGGTTAGCCATGCGGTAAAAAATACATATAATACTGTCGCCGAACAAATTATTCTTGTCAGCCAAATCGACGTCCTTTGAAATCGAGCCTGGGTACTGGACAAATTCTCATTTGATGTGATCAGTGCTTTTTTGAATACGGCAACTTCACTCGCCGCGAATTTTATAGACGTATTTAATTTTTCGCTAGTTTCATTAATGCTCTTCATGTTACTCGATAGACTATTCTTTAAAATGATTCACCTCTCTTGCTGCATTATCAATGGACCTTACAAGGGCTTCGCTGATAACGATCTGATAATAACCGAGCTTCGCATCCAAGATAGCGTACTTGTAATCACGTTCCGCCGGATTTCCTTCTTTCAGGCCCTCAATATCTTTTTCTATGTTTTGACGGGCCTCAGCAAACTCATCCACAAATGTTACTCCAATTTACCGTTTACCGGACCCCACAGAGGCACATTAGCTCTCATAAATAATAACGCCTAGCCCCCGAAATTTGGAGCGAGATGTTAAATGAGCATTATATCACGTACGCCAGGACTCGCCGCCTTCCGCCGCGATCTAAAGGTCTGGCCAGGACTCGCCGCTTTCGTCTCATAGCGCTCGCATCGCGTTCATAGGCATTCCGCGATGCTCACACTCGACAAAAGTCGGGCATTCGCAGCGTCGTTGGTAAGTGACTGCTTCTTATGGTCGCAGTCACTTTTATATGGGCTCCACTGCTCTCTTCGAGTCCTGGCTCCAGAGACAAAATAAAAAGAGGGAGACCAAAAATCACGGCCTCTCTCTTTTTATTTTTGGCTCCCCGGCCAGGACTCGAACCTGGGACATGTTCGTTACACTTGACCCACTGCTTTCGCAATGGAGTGGACTATATCATGATCCGCCACTAAAACGTCGGCGGACCCAGGGCGCTTCCCCGCCAAAAAGCGCGGCGGGTACTCCCTTTCAGGATAGTCTCTGAACCTTTCCACCACCAAAATTTCGGTGGACGCGCACTTTGCGCGCCCGCTGATGCTTTAGTAGCGGGCTTGGCTGCGGATTACCTTAGTTTTTTCAAACCTTAGGCTTCCCGCAATTCACCCTGTTTTTCATCCGAACTTACGTTCGGAAGCTGCGATAACTCACAGCGAACCGCTCTACCAACTGAGCTACCGGGGAAAATTTGCCCTACTTTAAATCCCAGCAAATTTTCTCCGCTGCGATTTTTAGCGGAGAAAACTTACTCCTCACTCAATACCCTATCCAAAACTCTTCGGCCATCTCCCGTCTTAAAAAACTTTTCACGTCTTAAAGCCTCTTGTTTAGAATCAAATCTCTCGCTATAGATCAATTTAAATGGTTTGTGGCCTCGCGTCCAATCACTTGCGCTGTAATTATGCTCTTTGAGTTTTTCATCCACCGGTTGAGAAGTCATCCCAACATACCGTTTTGACGATTTAAGACTTCTTAGTACATAAACATAATACATATGATATGAGCTTGCGCCAACAAGCGCGGCGCACTGCCTACGGCAGACCGGGGAAAATCTTTACATCACATTCTAAAACAAAAAGGACACAAATTTCGTGTCCTTTTTTGCGGCGTCAAACGATTTAGTGCTCAGACTAAATCAGTTCGCGCCGGAGGTATTATTGGAAGTTTCCAGATAAAAAGTCATAAAAGCACCTGTCACCATAACGCCTAAAAACGCGTTCATCAAACTGCTTAAAACCGCGAAAATGATTTGCGCCGTCTGAGCCCCCTTCATCATGGTGCTAAGGAGTGCAAAAAATAGTCCTAACACGATCCCGGTCAAGAAACCAATCACGACTAAAATAAGCGCAACGCCTAAAAACTTGAGCAAATTTTTGCGGACAAGCGAGACACTGCTCTTGACAGACGCGATGACGCCTTGTCCTCCCGCCACGATAAAATAGGGCGCGAGTAACATCAGGATCGCCGCATAGACCCCGATGGCCGCGATGATCACCGCGAGAACCAGGCCGAGTACGCTCACGACATTCGCGAGAAGCGCCGCGACGGCAGCGGCCGCGATAATAAAAGCGCCGACGATAAGCATGATGAAAAGACCCAAAAGAAGAAATGGAATATAATACTTCGATCCTGAGGCCGTGAAGCTAGAGAACTCCGCCTTGCCGAGCCTCAGTTTATCCCGGACATAACCCAAAGAACCCGCTTGCATGTAAATACTTGCCAATGCGAACAAAATCCCCAGCACGATCGCGACCGCAGGAGGAGCGCTGCCCGGCGTCTGAAGCTGCGGGGCCAAAAACACGTTGAGAACGCTCCAAACGGTCCCGAAAATAAAAAGTGCAAGCACCAGATTTATGCTCTCCGTCGCCGTTTTGAAGCCCTTTTTAATCACAGTTCCGATCACCATAATGCGTTATCTCCTCCTCGTAGACTTTCGCAAGTGTAAGCAAGGGAATAAATTATGAAACTACGCGCGGAGATTAGGCCGCGAGTCTTCTCTCGCGGCACAGCGCTCGAGGCAGCGGACGGCCTCGTAGCCGCTAGACTAACAAACGGTGCATGGAGTGTCAAGGGCTATTAAACCTCTTGCCTCTGCTTGAAGGCGCGCGATAGAGAGGCCTTGTCCGCAAATTCAAGGGCACTGCCGACCGGCACACCATGCGCGATACGGGTGACCTTTACTTTCAAAGGTTTTAGCTGTTTCATTAGATAAAACGAGGTCGCGTCGCCCTCGGTGTCGGAGCTTGTCCCGAGAATCACCTCTTTAATGTCATTTTTCTTAATACGCGCGAGGAGTTCCTTGATCCGTATGTCCTTCGGCCCGATCCCTTCAAGCGGCGACAAAGCGCCAAGCAACACATGATAAATACCGTGAAAATCCCCGGCCTTTTCGACCGCGATCACGTCCTTCGGGTCCTGGACCACGCAAAGAATGCCGTGATCTCTCGTCGGGTCCGAACAAATATGGCAAACGGGCTCCTCGCTTAAGTTAAAACATTCCTGACAATAATGGATGTTTTCATTTACCTTGACGATCAGCTTTGAAAGAGCGTCAATAGTTTCCCGCGGCGCGCCTAAAATATAAAACGCGAAACGCTCCGCCGTACGCGTGCCCACACCCGGCATTTTCGCGAATTCCTCTATCAATTGGACCATGGACTCAGGATAAGGCATGAGACGCTAGCCCCGGATGATCCTGCCGCCGAAGATATCCATCGCGGATTTCATGACGCCCTCGGATTCGGGGTCCGGCTTTTTCGCTTCCGCCTTCGCGGCCTCCGCGTCGTCCTCGGCATAAACTTTCCCCGCCAGCTCTTTCACGGACTCAAACTTGACCCGGATCGTCTGATCCAGCAATAAAGACAGGTGCCTCTCGATAATTTGGCGGTTTGTTTCCGTTTCCAGGGATTCGCGATGAAAAGCGAGCTTTTCGGGAAATGAAATTCTCGCCACGCCTTCTTCGAGGCCAACCGGTTCGCCCTCGGTAAGGTAAGTCGCCACGGAAATTTTTTCTATTTTAAGCGCGCGAATGAGCGGTTGCCATATCGTATCCAGCGAGGTTATTTTCTTATCCGACAGGATCGCCTTCGCGGGGATCTCCCCCGTGGGCAGCTCCTCGGTTTCCGGGGCGTCCGGGTCGTCTTCCTCAAGCGTTTTCTTCGTGACTTTCAGACCGGGCGGAGTTTCAAGCGTTTTTTTTTCCGAACTTTTAAGCTGCTCCAAAAGCTGCGAAAGATCCGCCATGGGGCTTCGATGCGCGAGTTTGACGAGTGCTATTTCAAGCGGGATGCGCTTCATTTCAAAACGCTTCATAGTCTGCATCGTATGGGTGATAACGCTGAAAAAATAAAAAAGATCCTCTTTTGAAAACCGCTCTTTCTGTCTCAACAGAATCTTTTTGTAAGACTCCGTCGTGTCTATAAGATCCACCAACTTTTCCGAGACGCTTAAAAAAAGAAGATTTCGTATGTGTTCGAGCAATTTCTCGATAAATAAAGACGGATCCTTGCCTTCCTTCATCACGCCGTCCAAGATCTTTAGCGCCGTCGGCGCATCCTGACCGGCCAGCGCGTCCACGAGCTCAAACAACCGCTCCTCTTCCAGAGCACCCAAAGACCGGACGACATCTTCTTTGGCGATCTGGCCTTCGGCGGAAGAGGCAATCTGATCCAGGATGGACTGGCTGTCGCGCAGGCTTCCGTCGGCGGCCTTCGCGATCACAAAAAGTGCTTCCTCATCGATTTTGATCTTTTCTTTTTTGCAGACCTCTTTCAAAGTGTTCGTAATAAGCTCCGTGGGGATCCGACGGAAATCAAAACGCTGGCAACGCGACAAGATCGTAGCCGGTACTTTGTGGGCGGTTGTCGTCGCGAAGATAAATTTGACATGCGCGGGAGGTTCTTCAAGCGTTTTCAAAAGCGCATTGAAGCCGTCCGGCGTGATCTGGTGGACTTCATCAATGATATAAATTTTAAACTTGCCTTGAGCCGCGGCGAATTTGACGTTTTCTCGAAGAGCGCGGATCTCGTCGATCCCGCGATTGGAAGCGCCGTCGATCTCAAGCACGTCGAGCGCGCGCGACCCTTCGATTTCAAGGCAGGTCTGGCACTTTCCGCAAGGGTTGACGGTAGGTCCGTTTTTGCAATTGAGCGCCTTCGCGAAAATGCGCGCCATCGAGGTCTTGCCTACGCCGCGCGGGCCCGTAAAAAGATAAGCGTGCCCGATGCGGTTTAGCGTGATCGCGTTCTTGAGCGTCGTCGAGATAGGGTCCTGCCCGATGACTTCCTCAAAGTTTTGAGGACGGTATTTTCGGGCGATCACTAGATAGGGTTTGGTTTCCATGGTGTTTTATCGGTGGGATTATTCTAGCTTAAATTCGAGCGTTTGGAAACAGATAATGCAATTTTCTGAATAAAAACTACGGTGTAAAAATTCGGAGAGGCAGGGATTCGAACCCTGGAACCCTTTCGGATTACGCGCTTTCCAGGCGCGCCGCTTCGGCCACTCACGCACCTCTCCTAAATGAGCACACGACTTATGCGAACGAAGTGAGCATCAAGTCGTCCGTGCGAATTTATGACATCATCGTCTAATTCGCTTCTTTTTAAAAAACTCCTGTAACAATGCCGCAGACTCAAATTCCAAAAGCCCCTCTTCGATCCTGAATCGGTGGTTCCAACGGCCCTCGGCCAGCAAATGAAGCTGGGATCCGCACGCGCCGGTTTTGCTCTCACGGGCGCCAAAAACGAGCCGCCCGATCCTCGCCAGGATCATCGCCCCGACGCACATCGGACAGGGTTCGAGTGTAACATAAAGAGTCGCCGTGGGTAAATGCTCCGATTGCAGCGCTTCGCAGCTTTGAGTGATCGCGATCATTTCGGCGTGCGCGGTCGGGTCTTTCAGGAGCTTGACTTGGCTAAACGCGCGGCCGATTATTTTATTCTTATGCACCACCACCGCTCCGACCGGGACCTCATCGGATTCAAAGGCCTTGACCGCTTCTTTCATGGCCTGCCGCATAAAATGTTTATCCAATTCTCTTTTACCATGCATGATAGTGGCTTAATTTACCATAAATGGGGTATAATCGGCAAAATATGGAACCGATTCTTGAATCATTTTTATCCATGATCCCCATCGACGATTTCGATCGGGCGTATTCGAAGGACATCTCCGCGGACTCATTTTTCGGATTTCCACTGGCTCCCATTCTGAAGGCGGAGGAAAATCTTCTTTCGCCAGGCAAAAAATCCGTTGGTTATTTTTCGATGGAGTATGGCCTTTCCTGCAACACTTACAACACGCCCAAACGCGCGCTCGAAATGAGCGAAAGAAATTTTTCCCCCGATCACCACGTGTTTTCGAACCTAAGAGCGATGGACTACTACCTCTCCATCAGTCCCGAACATCAAATGGATTTGCCGATCTATAGCGGCGGTTTGGGGGTCCTGGCCGGCGACACGCTGAAAAGCGCGGCGGACCTTGGAATATCTCTGGCAGCCGTCGGGATCTTGTGGAATAAAGGCTATTTCAAACAAAACTTTTGGTTCAAGGACGGCCAGATCCCTGAGGAAAATAACTGGGACCCTTCGACTTACCCGGGCCTCGTGCCCCTCAAAACGCGCGTCGAGGTGGTCTTGAAGAAACGCGTCATTCACCTCCGGCTCTGGAAATACTTTGTTTACAGTTTTGACAAAAAAAATGCGACCCCGCTCATTCTGCTGGATTCCAACATTGATGAAAACACCGACGCCGACAAAAAACTGACCGACCAGCTCTACCGCAGCGACAACGCCGAATGGAAGGCCCTTCAGCGGATCCTGCTGGGCATGGGAGGCATGAAGGCGATGGAGAAACTCGGTTACCCGATTCACCTCTTTCACATGAACGAAGGGCACGCGGCGCTCGCGTTCATCGAGAAAGCGAAAAAAACCTCCGCGGCGGAGATAAACGATCTTAAAAAACATTTCGCCTATACCTGCCATACGCCGGTCTCGGCCGGGCACGACCGATTTCAAAAAAAATTGCTCGAGGAAATTCTACCCGCGGAGGATTGGACACTGCTCAAGAAATTCGGGCAGGATCCCGTCTATCCGGATCTCATCAATCTGACGGAGCTGGCGATGAATACGAGCGGATTCGTCAACGCGGTCGCCAAAAAACACGGCGAAGTGACGCGCGCGCAGTTTTCCCAGCACCGTGACCGAATCCAATCGATCACGAACGGTGTCCACACGCATACCTGGGTCTCGGCGCCGGTCGCGGATCTTTTGGACAAGTTCAAGGACCGGATCGGCGATTGGAGACAGGACCCGAAACTCCTAAAAAACGCGCTGACGCTGAAAAATGACGCCGCATTTCGAAAGGGATTGTGGAACGCCCATCAGGAAAATAAAAAAATACTCTGCGCGATTCTTAAAAGTTGGAAGATCGAACCCGACGTTTTCACGATCTGCTGGGCACGGCGTATCGCCGCCTATAAACGCCCGAGTCTGATCCTTCAGGACGTCCATCAGCTTCTTGAAATCGCCAAACGCCAGGGGCCGATCCAGATCATTTTTGCCGGCAAGGCCCATCCCAAGGATGATCTCGGGTTCACGCGCGTCAATGAAATGCTTTCGATCATTGATTCGCTGGAAAATCAAAGACACCTGATCCGGACACTGATGCTTGAGAATTATGACACCTTTTTTGGGAAACTGCTTTCCAACAGTGTCGACGTCTGGCTCAACAATCCGCTTCCCCCTTTCGAGGCGTCCGGCACGAGCGGCATGAAGGCGATTTTGAACGGCGTCCTTCAATTATCCACGCTCGACGGGTGGGTCGTGGAAGCCGCGGACCAAAATGTGGGCTGGATCTTCGGATGGGAGCACCACGGGCAGGCGATCGGTGACGAACATGACCTAAAACTGAAGGAAGATTCGGGACGCTTGTACGAGATGCTCGAAAAAATCGTTTCGCTATACTACCAAACCAATAACAAAGGCGCCGGGAATGCTGACTCCGATTGGGTGACCAAAATGATCCACGCGATCGCCGCCGCCGGGTTTTTCAACACACAGCGCATGGTCGAGGAATACAACGCTAAAATCTGGAGTGCCTAAACGGGGTTCGGTGTGGTATAAATAATTTGCGCCACAGTTCGTGGCGCATTCGCCAAGTTTTTTGGTGAAAGTTTAAAATAAAAATTTGTGCCCATAGCTCAATTGGATAGAGCATCTGACTACGGATCAGAAGGTTGTAGGTTCAACTCCTACTGGGCACATATTTTACACCCTTGCCCAGTAGGAGTTGATTGGAGTGAGTTAATATCACCTATAAGACCGCTCGCAACGTCACATGGCTCCTTTCAGCCGGAATCGTACTCTTCGCGGTTCTTTATTTATGTTCGTCCAGCCGATGGTTTGATCTCGATGAGGAATGGAACCTACCCACAGCTTACAACGCGTTTCTTTTTCTGCTGGCGGGATTGACGGCGTTATGGAATATTCACGGCTGCCGGAAATGGGCCGAGCGCTTGCCTTGGGCCATGGTTGGCGCAGCAATGATTTTTGCGAGCGTCGATGAAATAGTCAGTCTCCACGAGGGAATAACAAAGTGCGCCAGAGACGCCGCGGGAGGCGCTGAGTTTCATAACGTATGGATGCTTGTTTACATTCCTATCGTGGTGATCGGCGGGAAAATCTGCATGCCCTGGTGGCGGAAGCTTCATCGGGATAACCACCAAAGCGCTCTTTATTTTCTGTTAGGACTGGGCATGTGGTTCCTGTCGTTTCTCATCGAGTTGTCGGTACAATGGAAGTGGCTTCCGGCCGTCAACACGACACCGGCTATATTATTCGAAGAGACTTTAGAAATGACCGGCGCGCTTCTTTGGTTTCGGGCGTGTCTACTGGAAATTTTGCGTCGGAAAACTCATCCAACGACGGATTAGAGAAAGATGTAAAACCCGGAGAGAGGAGGATTCGGCGCCCTCCGCAGCGATCTAACGGTTGCTGCTTCGGGTCGGCGCGAAGCTCCCTTCGAATCCTCTGGACTCCGCTATTCAAAAAACATGGCGGAGAGAGGAGGATTCGAACCTCCGATCCCTTGCGGGATACACGCTTTCGAGGCGTGCGCATTCAACCACTCTGCCATCTCTCCTTAAAATCAAAAATTGCGGACTTAAAACCCGGGACTATCATATGGTATAATCTCCCACCATGTCAAACACCTTAGCCAAAGGCGTCACCTGGGATCTGTCCGATCTCTATCGCTCGGCCGTCGACCCGAAAATCTCCTCCGATTTGGAATCCACCGAGGCAAAAGCGCGCGGATTTGAAAAAAAATACAAGCCCTTTTTTGAGAAAGAGGGACAGCACGCCGCTTTGCCGCTAGCGGATCTCCTGAACGATTATAAAGAAATCGCTGTCCTCTTGACCCGGCTCGGGGTTTTCGCCCAGCTTTCCTTCGCCGAAAAAACGAACGATCCGAAAACGGGCGCCTTCATGCAGAAAATCCAGGTGGCGCTCACTGATATTCAATCCCATCTTTTATTTTTCGATGTCTATTGGACAAAACTCGACGACCAAACCGCCTCGGTGCTCATGTCCAACCCTAAGCTAAAGGATGACCGCCATTTCCTGGAGAAAATGAGGGCTTACGCGCCTTACACGCTTCTCGAGGGCGAGGAAAAGATCATGGCCATAAAATCCAACACAAGCGGCCATGCCTTTAGCCGGCTGTTTGATGAAACCATGAACAACATCTCTTTCTATATCGAAATCGATGGACAACGCGTTAAAAAAACCGAGGGCGAGATCCTGTCCTTGTTTCACTCTCCGAATCGAAGTCAAAGAAAAATGGCCGCGGAGAGTTTGGCTGAGGGTTTGAAATTAAACACCCATCTTTTGTCCTATATTTACAATATGATTCTGGCTGATCACCGCTCCGGCTTAAAAATCCGCCACTTCAGCCATCCGATGGACCCGATGAACCTCTCTAATGAAATTGATCTGGAGAGCGTCTTGAATCTCATCAAAAGCGTGAAAGAGGCCTACCCGATCGCGGCGCGCTATTACCGCTTGAAAAAGAAATTGCTCGGCCTGGACAAGCTGTACGATTATGACCGCTACACCCAGATCGGAGAGGATGAAACCAAAATTGATTTTGACGAATGTAAAGCAATTGTTCTTTCGGGATACTATGGATTCTCGGAAGAGGCCGGAAAGATCGTCGAGCAGTTTTTCACGAAGCGCTGGATCGACGCGGAGGTTCGCGAAGGAAAACAGGGCGGTGGATTCTGCTGTCACACGACACCGGACCTGCACCCCTACATTCTCGTGAACTACACCGGAAATCCGCGGGACGTGATGACCGTGGCGCATGAATTGGGGCACGGGCTTCACCAGTGGCTGGCAAGGAAGGCGGGCATTCTAGAAACCAGCGCGCCTCTCACGATGGCAGAGACGGCTTCCGTGTTCGGGGAAATGCTGATCTTCGAAAAAATCCTGGAGAAAGAAAAAAACCCAAAAAAACGTCTGGGCCTTCTTTGTGGAAAGATAGATGATAATTTCGCCACCGTTTACCGCCAGATCGCGATGACGGATTTTGAACTTTTAGTCCATGAAACAGGAATAAAAAAAGGCGAGCTTCCGGCCGAGACTTTAAGCGATTTCTGGGTTCAGGCCAACGCCCAAATGTACGGTGACAGCGTCACGCTGACCGAAAATTATCGGCACGGTTGGAAGTATATCCCCCATTTCATCCATTCGCCGTTTTATTGCTACGCCTACGCGTTTGCACAGCTTTTTGTCTTGTCCTTGTATCAAAAATACAAAGGGGACAAAAAATCTTTTATTCCGAAATACTTCGAGATGCTTTCTTTGGGAGGCTCCCGAAAACCCGAGACAATCGCCGCCATGGCCGGACTCGATATCCGGGAACCAAATTTCTGGCAGTCGGGAATAAAATTGCTGGACGATCTGGTGAAAGAAGCGGAAAAACTGGCTTCGGTTTAGAGCTTGATCTTTTTAACCCAGTCCCGGTTTTCTAAATACCAGGAGACGGTTCTCCGGATCCCCTCTTCAAGTCTCACGCTAGGTTTCCACCCCAGCTCATTTTTTGAGCGGTGAATATCGGCCCACGTTGCGGTCATATCCGCTTTGTGAAATGGAAGATTTTTTATCTTTGCTTTCTTTCCCAAATATTTTTCGATCAATCGGATCATCTGATCCAACCGATACGGCTTGTTGCCTCCCAGGTTAATAATTCTAAACTTCATATTTTTTAAAGCCTTAATAGTCCCCCGCGCGATATCGTCCACATAGGTGAAATCCCTTTTCTGGGAGCCATCCCCAAAAACCTCAAGCGGCTTTCCCTCGTCAATCCATTTAATAAACCGAAAGACGCTCATATCCGGACGGCCCGCCGGACCGTAGACCGTAAAATACCGTAGGATCGTGATATCGATTCCGTAGAGGTAATGATAAGTGTAACAAAGCGCCTCGGCTCCCTTTTTTGTGGCCGCATACGGAGAAATGGGCGTGTTCACGGGCAGTGTTTCTTTAAAGGGCATGGGTTGTGACGCGTAAAGCGAAGAGGTGGAGGCCAGTACGAATTTCTTCACCTTGAAATCCTTGCAAAGCTCCAAAAGATTTAAAGTCCCGAGCGTATTCGTGGACAAATACACGAAAGGGTTTTCCAAGCTACAGCGCACGCCCGCGCGCGCGGCCAGGTTGATCACCGCGTCAAAACGGTGACGGCGAAAAAGGTTTTTGAACTGGGAGAAATTTTCGATATCCGCTTTTTGAAAACTGAAATGACGGTGCTTCCGGAGAAGACCCAGCCGATACGATTTGAGCTGCGGTTCGTAATAATCATTCAGATTGTCGACGCCGACGACGGTTTTCTTTTGCGCAAGAAGCAGCTCGGCGGTTTTCGCCCCGATGAACCCCGCCGCGCCCGTCACTAGTATCTTATTCATTCTCGTCACGGCTTTATAATCTCCAATACAAAATTCCTGAGGCGCTGAATACGGCAGGATCAAAAATCCCCTTCACATCCACGAGAACGGCTTTTCCATCGGTGAAAGTTAAATGCCTCTTCAGCGACTTGAGCGTCAATTTCTCCTTAAAAATATCATGGGACACCGCGACCACAAACGCATCGGCTTTTAAATCCGCGTCATACTCTTGGAGCTCGATCTGATACTCATGCCGCACTTCCTCTTTGTCAACCAAGGGATCGCAAACCACGACTTGCACCCCGTGCGCCTTGAGCTCCTGAATAATATCAATCACACGGGAATTTCGAATGTCTTTGACATTTTCCTTAAACGTGATCCCGCAAACAACCACCCTCGAGTTTTTGACATTTTTATTGGCTTGGATCAGGAGCTTGATCGTCTGTTCAGCGACAAATTTCCCCATCCCATCGTTGATACGACGGCCCGATAAGATGACCTGCGGGTGATAACCCAGCTCCTCGGCCTTATAAGTCAAATAATAGGGGTCCACTCCAATGCAATGCCCGCCGACAAGACCGGGATACAGCTTGATAAAATTCCACTTCGTGGCCGCGGCCTCGATGACCGAGCGCGTATCAATGCCCATGCGGTGAAAGATGAGCGCCAGCTCATTCATGAGCGCGACATTGAGGTCCCGCTGCACGTTTTCGATGACCTTCGCGGCCTCGGCAACTTTGATCGAGCTTGCCTCATAGACACCAGCTTTCACGACGAGTTTGTAAACATCGGCGATCTCGCGAAGGGTGCCGGCGTCACACCCGGAAACGATTTTGACGATATTCACAAGCGTATGATTTTTATCTCCGGGATTGATGCGTTCCGGTGAATAACCCACCTTAAAATCTTTGCGATATTTGAGCTTCGAGTATTTCTCCAAGAGCGGCACGCAAACATCCTCGGTCACTCCCGGATAAACCGTGGGCTCGAAAACGACGATGCTTCCCTTTTTAAGATTTCTGCCGATGATCTCAGACGCCGATTTAACAAAATGAAGATCGGGTTGTTTGGTGGAGGTAACAGGGGTCGGCACCGCGACGACGATAAAACGCGCCTCTTGGATTTTCTCGGATTCAGAAGTGAATGAAAGAAACTTTGCCGCGCGTATCTCCTTTGAAGAAGATTCATGGTTTCGATCGATGCCACGCGAAAGTTCTTTAACGCGCTTTTCATTCACGTCAAAACCAATGACACGAACCTGCTTGCCAAACTCCACCGCCAGCGGCAGGCCGACATAACCCAAACCAACCACGGCGATTTTTTCTTTTTTATTCTTAATCGATTGATAGAGCTTCATGAATTTGGGTTAATTTAACAACTGTTTATAGAGATCAATATGGCGTTTCATCCATAAATCGATTGTGAATTCATTCACCGTCATCGCGCGGCAGTTTTGTCTCATCGTTTGGCGAAGCGCGTCATCCTCCAAAAGCAATTGGATGCCTTTTGAAAGATCGGCAACACTTTCGGGGCGAGCCGTATAACCGTTGACGCCATGTCGTACCATCTCCGGAAAAGCCCCGATAGCGAAGCTCACGACCGGAGTGCCGCAAGCCATGCTTTCCTGCACGACGCTCCCGAAGGCCTCGAAACGCGACGGGCAAACAAAAACATCCGCGACGGAGAAAGCCGTGACCTTGAGCTCTTCATCTTCGACATAACCCAGATGCAAACCCTCGATATCCAAACCCTCAAGAAGCGCCTGCCCCTTGTGACCCACGGTCAAAACGATTATCTCTTTCTTTAAGGTCCCCGGCAAAAGACGGAGCGCTTCCCGCAGAAGGTCGCCTCCCTTGACATGCATGTCAACTTCCACTGCCATAAACATGACAACCTTTTTACCGGCCGGGATTCCCAACGCGCGACGGCTTTGATCCGGATCCAACGGCTTATAAATGTCGCTGTTTATTCCATAAGGAATGCAATGAATAGGAAAACGACCCAGCAGGCTTTGTCTGGCCATATCGGCCAGCCAATGGCTGGTCACCACAATCGCTATCCGGGATCTCTGATAAGCCCACTTTTTAAGCTTCCATTCCAATGCGGTCGCGTCTCTTTTTACCGGGGGATAAGTACCCGGGTAAGGGCAATGGCCACAGCCTGTTTTCCAACGCTGGCAGTCAAAAGTCACGGCGCAATGGCCCGTCATCGGCCAGACATCATGAAGGTTCCAAACCGTGGGCTTATTTTTTGTCAACATCGGCAAGGCTAGGTAATTAAAAAATCCGCTATGCAAAGAGTGTAGGTGCAAAACATCCGCTTCTCTATAAGACTTGTTCTTAGGGACCCAAAAGGAGTTGATCGCGTGAAGGTCATTGAGACCTATCCGCGAGGTGATTTCGCGAAGCACCCGCTCCAAAACACGCGGGTATTTGATCTTCTCCGAATCATCCGTCGAAAGCCCCTTGACCCGGCAGAGAATCTTTGACTGAACGCCGTAGCGGATCAACGTCTGATGATACCGAAGAGTGGTAACGGAAGTGCCGCCGGCCGCCCCATAGTCATTAAACGTCAGCTGGACCACTTTCATCCTAATCAATCACCTGAATATTTGGAATAGGGACCACGAACTTCGCTCCCCATTCACGGACATCCGACATCTGTTTCATGATTTCTTCTTTGATGTTCCAGGGAAGAATCAAAACATAATCCGGCTTTGTCTGCCTGATTTTATCAGGCGCATAAATCGGCAAATGGCTTCCGGGTAAAAAATGTCCTTGTTTATGAGGGCTGGCGTCCACCGTGTATTGGATAAGATCCGTCCCTACTCCGCAATAATTAAGCAGTGTGTTCCCTTTCGCCGGAGCGCCGTAGCCCACCACCGTTTTTCCAGACGCCTTGGCCTGCCGCAAGAACTCAAGAAGCCCTTCTTTCGCCCGGGTCACTTTATGCCCAAAATCGGCATAAGTTTTTTCCTCGTTCAACCCATAGAGGGTTTCTCTTTCTTTTAACTCATAGACACGCTCCGATATTTTCAGTTTATCGTTGGCCTTGTGACGCCCATAAATCCTGAGAGACCCTCCGTGGGTGGTGAGCTCCTCGACGTCAAAAAGCCTCAGACCATGTTCGGCGAATACTTTTTCCACCACCGAAAAACTGAAAAAAGAGAAGTGTTCGTGATACATGGTGTCGAACTGCCCTTCCTGCATCAGCCGCAAGAGGTGCGGAAATTCCATCGTGATAATCCCCTCGGGTTTCAAAGCGATCTTCAAGCCCTCCACAAAATCATTGAGATCCGGAACGTGGGCGAGCACATTGTTCCCAACTAAAAGATCCGCGAGCTTTTTTTGTTTTTTAAGGCCTTGGGCGGTTTCTGTCCCAAAAAATTTAACCTCGGTAGGAATCCCTTTTTTAATGGCGACTTCCGCGCAATTTCCCGACGGCTCGATCCCCAGCACCGGAATCCCTTTTTCCTTGAAATACTGAAGAAGGTAGCCGTCGTTACTCGCCATTTCCACTACCTGGCTATCCTCATTGAAACTAAAACGCTTGACCATTAGATCCGTATAATTTTTTGCGTGGCGAAGCCAACTTTCGGAAAACGATGAGTAGTAGGCGTATTGTTCGTTAAAAATTTCTTTGGCCTCCGAAAAATCAGAAAGCTGTGTCAGGTGGCACTCGTGACAGAAGAAGACGCGCAAAGGGCAGACAAATTCTTTTTTAGCGATATTCTCCGGCCGAACGTAGGCGTTGGCCAAGGGCTGTTTTCCTAGATCCAAAAAAGGCTCCCCCAAGGAGGCGTCACAAAAACGGCATCTTCTGGATCCTCTGGCCTTTTCTATTTCTAACAGAGTGCCCATTGTCACTGACACGCGCAAATATAAATGCGACACAGAAGAAGTCCACACGGACACTTGATGAAGTGCCGTTTGTGCAAGGTGAAGAAGGGTCGTTTTAACCATTATTTTCTCCCTAAAAGTCGGTTTAAAAGAAGTCTTTATCCTGTTCTTGCCTTAGTTGGTCCACGACGCGGCCTTTCGGGAGCTCAACATCCTGATAGGTTAGTACCTTATCTTTCGGTATATCACGAGTTAGACGGCATCCTTCCGCAAGGCCCATCGGTAAAAGTTTTTCTTGATGAACAATAGCGGAGTTCTCGGACTGCCCATAGGTCATGTAAAAACCCATGCCGTCAATCACCGCGTCTTTTTTTAAATCAATCTTTGCCGTCGCCACCACATCAACAACAGGTCCGCCAAGCGGTGCCAAAGTGGCATCGCCGAAAAGCACGGCGCGCGCGATTGAGTTTGGCGATTCAAAATGACATAAGTGATACGGCGTGTAAAAAAGATAGGCTGGTCCCTCTCCCAGTTTATAGAGATTAAGGTAATGCTTTTGTTGAGGGTGATCGTGCGCGCCAATCACAAAAACTCCGGGGGCTGGCTCGGCACCCACGATATAATCCACGATACCAGGTCCTTTCATGATCTCCTGAATCGGAAAAAGCGAGAGCGCTTCTTTTAAATGCATCCCCGGCGTCGGCGCTGTCGGGCCGATCATTCCCCGTTTGTACACTCGCATGCCCGTCGCGTTGGCGACGATTGCTTGTTCAAAAGAAATTTTCGTGCCATCGGCGAAGGACGCTACCATATAAGGTTTTTGGCCCCACTTCTTCGCGAAATCCTCTTGCGTTGTTGGATTGCGGTATGGGTCGTGCAACCCTTTGATATTGCCACAGAGAATAGGTTTCACCCCGATTCCTTTGACAAAACGATAGAGATTCATCTGGACGCCCGGTTGGTCACCGTCGCAAAAAGAATAAATGACTCCTGCTTTATCGGCATAAGTCTTTAAAATCGGGCCTAGCGTTCCATCCATCTCGGCATTCATGTGAATCGCGTGTTTTTTATTGCGGAGCGCTTCCATGATCACTTGGGCTCCAAAATTAACGGATCCTGTCACCTCAAAAATAGCGTCTACGCCTTCCGCTCGACAGAGAATTGTCGGGTCTTCCGCAACGCTGAAGCGGCCTTTCCGAATATTTTCTTGAAGCGAGGCAACCGTGCTGACCGTATGAACATCAGTCACGCCGGCTTCTGTGTAAGCGCGCTTGGCACCATCAAGATTCCGGTTGGATATCGCAACAAGGCGCATGCCTTTTTTGAAGGCCTGAAAGATTTGAAGCGCGACTCCCCGGCCCATAAATCCCGCGCCAACCATCGCGACACGGATCGGTTTTCCCTCGGCCTCGCGTTTTTCCAAAGCCTTATCAACAATAATCATGATTTATAATCCAGCCAGTTTTTGTCTTTGTCCGTCACCATTCGCGGGTCAACCTTCGCGGGCCATTGAATGCCAAAAGCGGGATCGTTGTAACGGACTCCGGCTTCGGAATTCGGTTGATAAAATTGTGTCACAAAATAAATCACTTCGGAGTTGTCTTTTAGGGTCAGATAGCCATGAGCGAAATCTTCGGGGATATACAGCATTTTATAATTATCTTCGGTGAGTTCGATGCTAAACCATTGCTTGTAGGTTGGAGAATTTTTTCTAAGATCAATGATCACATCAAAAATTTCTCCGCGCGTGCACCGGATCATTTTGATCTCTTGATAGGGCGCTGCTTGAAAATGCATTCCTCTTAAGGTCCCTTTTTTGACACTGGAGGAAACATTTGATTGGGCAATATTCGGATTGAGTCCATGTTCTTTGAATTCTTTTTGGCAGAATGCCCTCGCAAAAAATCCGCGGAGATCCTCACGCTTCTCAAGCTCAATGATAAACGCGCCTTTTAGTTTTGTCTCGGTGAAGATCATGGTTTCAAACCTTTTATTTCTGATTCCAGCAAAGCGAGGGATCCAACAACCCCTGGTTGCGCAATCCGGTCAATACTTTCAGCCGGATATAGCTTGAGTTACGATAATCCGTATCTTGAAAACGCATCGCTTGAAATCCTTCTTTAAGCCCCTTCACCGCTTCTTGAAGACTGATGGTTGGTTGATAACCGCCGGCCAGTTTCTTAAAAAGGCCGAAATCCACGCGGTAAGATCGCTTGTCCGGAGCCGCGTTTTTGTTGATGGTGACCTCGACACCGGAAATTTCTTTGGCGACGGCCTGCGCCAAATCCTTCACCTGATAATTCCACTCATTGGAACCAGCATTGATGACAAGAAAGACGCCGCCGGTATCGGCTTTTCGGGAAATGCCCCAATCCATGGCTCTGGCCATGTCTTTAATATGGATCAGAGGCCGCCAGGGAGTCCCGTCGCTTAAAATAGAAATCTTTTTTGAAACCACGGCACCCGCCACAAAATCGTTTAAGACTAAATCAAGTCTGAGCCGCTCGCTCATCCCACAGGCGGTCGCAAAACGAAAGCATGTGACAAGAAAACGCTTATCCGCAAGCGATTTTAGCTTTTCTTCCGCCAACACTTTGGAACGGGCGTAAGCGGTCAGGGGGTTGAGCCCTGAACTCTCGATCTTCGCCCCCTCTTCGGCAAAACCATAAACACTGCAGCTTGAGGCAAACACGAAAGATTTGACCCCGGCCTTTTTGGCCTGTTCGGCGAGTCTGACCGCCGCGTGGCAGTTAATGTCCATCGTCAACTCTTCGTTGATTTGTCCCATGACATCATTTGAGATCGCCGCTAAATAAATAATCGCGTCCACGCCTTTTAAGATCTCATTGGGGATTTTTCTCACGTCCATAAAAATCTGTTCGTCCACGCGAGTTTCGGGGAGCGTTTGTGCGTTGGTCAAACAATGGGCGAAAAAACCGCTGTCGAGGCCGACGAGCGTCGCCTTGGGATAAGAGGCCCTTAGTTGTTTCACCACGCTTGGGCCGATGTAGCCCATGTTGCCGGTGATTAAAATTTTCATATGGAATATTCCTGAATCTTGTCACATACATACCGCGAAAACGGGATAGAGCAAGTAAACCCGGGCGACACCGCGTTTAAAATATGGAGCGACTTCTTGTCACCCTGAATCACAAAATCCATCTCGAGCTTTTTTTTCTTAAGATGCACGAGCTGCGCGCGAATCCCGGGTTTACCCCACCGGACATAACTCTCAAGCTTCACGCCCTGCATCAGCACAGAGGCCAGCTCCACCATACGTCTCCGGGAATATTTTTGTATTTCCTCAAACGCGAGCTTGCGAAAATCAAATCCCGCCGAGAAAAAAAGCCCCGCTTCACGCGTTAGGATATCCAAGAACTCCCCCAAATGAAAATTGTCAAACCCTTCATATTGCTCTCGCCAGAACGCCGGGATAGCCGTCGGGCCGATCTTCGCATGGCCATTCACAACCAGTGTGAAGTGAACTCCCAAAAACGGATTTCTTAAATCCGGCACCGGATAAATATTCGTGCGGATCGCGCCGACGGGTTCTTCGGAGTAAATATAGAGCCCCTTAAAAGGAAGGATTCGATAGTCTTCGGAAAAGCCGAATTGCAAAGCGATCTTATCCGCATAAAGCCCGGCGCTGTTGACCACATACCCCGCGCTGTAAAGCCCTTGGGTCGTCGCGATGCCGTCTTTTTCTTTTTTCAAATAACAAACGCCCGTGTGGATCTGGACGCCTTCCCTCACCGCGTCTTCTTTCATCGCGAGCGTCACCTCGACCGGATCCACGGAAGAAGTAGTAGGGGAAAAAAGCGCACGCTCGAAAGTTTTGACGCGAGGCTCAATCTTAAGCGCTTCTTTTTCGGTGATGGCTTCCAAAACCACCCCGTTGGCTTTGCCTCTTTCCAAAAGCTCGTCTAACTGCGGTAAATCACCGGCGTCCTTGGCGACAACCAACTTGCCGCACTTATTGATGGGCAGTCTTTTTGTCTCGCAGTATTCGGTAAGGAGTTTATTCCCAAGACGAGTAAACTTGGCTTTTAAACTGTCGGCCGTATAATAAAAACCGGCGTGTAAGACTCCGCTATTACGGCCGCTGGCGTGACGCGCGCACTCTTCCTCTTTCTCAATCAAAACAACTTTCGCGTTTTGGAATCTCTTTTTGAGCTCCCGCGTGACGTTGATTCCGACGACGCCGCCGCCGATGACAAGAAAATCGGAAGTGACCAAGAAAAATTTACCAAACCTTCCAAGGGGCTTTGCCGGAATTCCACAGCTCTTCCAAAATCATTTTTTCCCTCAAGGAATCCATGGCCTGAAAAAAACCATCGTGCTTATAAGCCGCGAGCTGATTGTCTTTGACTAATTTTTCCATCGCTTTTTTCTCAAGCACTTCTTGGTCCCCATCAATGTAATCCAAAAATTTTGGCTCCATGACGAAAAATCCGGAGTTCATCCAGTCGGCTTCATCTACCGGTTTCTCTGAAAACTTTGTCACTTCATTCTCCCGGATATGAAGCACACCGAAGCGGTGTGAATGCCGCATTGCCGTGACCGTGACCAGTTTGCCTTGTTTTTTATGGAACGCTACGAGGTCTTTAACATTCACGTTGCTCAGGCCGTCTCCGTAGGTGAAACAAAAAGTCTCGTTACCGATATAGGGCTTGGCGCGTTTCAAACGCCCACCCGTCATCGTCTCAAGCCCGGTGTCAATCACCGTCACCTTCCACGGCTCGGCAAATTTTTGATGCACTTGCATTTGGTTATGTTCCATGTCAAAGGTGACATCGGCCATGTGGAGGAAATAATTCGCGAAATATTCTTTGATCTGGTACCCCCGATAGCCGCAGCAGAGAATGAATTCGTGAACGTTATGAGCGGAATAAATCTTCATGATGTGCCAGAGAATCGGCATACCGCCGATCTCGACCATCGGTTTTGGCTTAAGAACTGTTTCTTCGCTAAGGCGCGTGCCCTTTCCACCCGCCAAAATCACGGCTTTCACGTTTTAATATTTCCTCTCTCTCTTTTGTTTTAACTTCAAATCTATAAATCAGTTACAATAAATGAAAACCGCTAAAAACTAGAGTATACCATAAATATGGCAAAATAAAAGGGCTTCCGCGCGGCCCTTATTGCATCTATAAGAGCTGTCAGGTATAATCCCTCCACCATGCTGGATTCTTTTGGTCCTCTGATTTCCATTTGCATACCCACGTATGACCGCACAAAATATTTGCGGGGTGCCCTTGATAGCTGTCTCAAACAAAACTACCCAAACTTTGAGGTGATCGTCCACGACGACACGGCCGACGATCGCATCCAATCAATCATTGGATCTCTTTCGTCCGGAAAAATCCGCTACCTGCACAACCGTCCACCTCTTGGCCTCGTCAAAAAACTCAACGATTTCTTGGACAAGGCTCAAGGAGAATGGATTCTGATTCTCTGCGACGATGATTTGCTTGATCCGGATTATCTCAAAACGCTGGTCCCTCACATCCAAAAATATCCGGAGGCGACCTTGGTCCGGTCCCGCTACAAACTGGTCGATGAAAAAGGAGACCTCATCCGCTTGGACCGCTTGAACCCATTTCTCATGAAGCCGTGCGAACTTTTGAGCCAAATTTTTCTTCCCGAAAATAAATCCTTTAAAATGAACATTTCGGGCATCCTTTTTCAAAAAGATCTTTTAAAAAAGCTCGGAGGATTTAAAAATCTCTACCGCGGCTGGCACGTCGATCGGCTCGCTTGGGCGGAACTGAGCGCCGAAGGATCGTCCATTTGCGATCCAAAACCGCTATCCAGCGTACGCCTTCACAGCGGAGCGATCAGCGGAGGCACGGATCCCAATTTTGCAGAAGCGATCAAAACGGATTTGATGCTGCAAACGTATGTTCTAAAAATCATTGAAAGAGCGGCTCCAAAAGCTATCTCGAAGGATGAGAAAAAACGCTTAAAGAAAACAAAAGAGGCTCTGAAAAACTACACACGAAGACATCTCTCGAGATCCATTGATCAAGGATTCTCAAGCTTATTGGAACAACACAAAAACCACACGCTCCGAGCCATCCGGCCGCTTTTCCGCATCATGAAAGACCTTAAACTCCCCTTCTTTCGATCGGTGTATGTTTACTGTTTCCTCGCGGTGATGCCCTATCCCGTCCGCATGGCACTTCTCAGAAAATTCAGAAATTACAAGATGGAAAAAGGGACGCGTTAAGCGTTTCAAACGCCTAAAGCGTTTTTTGATAAACGGCAAGGGTTTTAGAAGCGACGACATTCCAATCAAATCCTTCTTTCATCCTTCGGATTTGATCTCGACGCTCTTCTTCGGGAAAAGAGCCGCTCGAAAATTCCTTAATCTTTTCGCCGAGGGCCGCCGAGTCGCCGACGTTGAAGAACCGGTTTGTTGAAAGCGGCACATGGCGATTGGCCGGAATATCGGAGGCAATGCAAGAAACGCCGTAACTCATCGCCTCAAGAAGCGCTATCGGAAGCCCCTCATAGTACGAAGGCAGGACAAAAAGACCAGCATGGCTATAGAGTTCGGCCAGAGGCTTGCCGTTCAAAAAGCCGGTCAGAATGATGTTGTCATTTCGCACAGCCGTTTGGCGAAGCTCTAGACTATAGCGGTCTTCATGGTCGGCCTTCCCGACAATCACGAGTTTCCAGCCTTTTTTTTGAAACAGTCCGTCGGATTCATAAAACTTTAGAAAAGCTTCCATCAAATCATGATAACCTTTTTCGGGAACAAACCTTCCCACCGACAAAAGATAAGCTCCTTTTTTTAAGCCATATTTCTCAAGCACTTCGTGACTTTCTAAAATCTGCGGGATGACGACCCCGTTAGAGACCACCGTCGCTTCTTTGTGATAATGGTCTTTGACCTCCTGTGCGATCGTCTCTGAAATAGCGATCACTTGATGGGAAAACTTGACCGCCAAGCACTCCGCCAGCCGCAGTACCTGCTTCGAAAATTTGCCCCATTTGAGATGCTTGTAGTTGGAACCGTGCGTCGTGAGCACGACACGAAACCCGAGCGCCCTTGCCAGCGGCGCAAAAAGACCTGGCCCGATCGCCTGAAGATGAAGAACGGAAGGGTTGTAACGCTTCGCGGCAAAAATCCCGAGAAACGTATGCAAAAAAGTTTCAAGGTACTTGTTGCGATAGGCGGGCAGAGAAACCAATTTCACGCCCTGATGTTCCTTGATCTTGCTATCGACGTAGGGCTTCCTTGTAAACACAATCACTTCACAGCCCAGTTTCACCAAATGAGTCGCCAACCCTTCGCAGTGCGTCTCAACGCCTCCTTGAACATTTGGAAAACCGCGTGTGCCGAGGATGACGACCCTCATGTAAGTCCCATGAGACGCCTTAAGAAATAAATGGGACGACTTTCAAAAATCCCTGAAAGTCTTGTCTTGAGGACAAACATCGGAACATTGCGAATCCCGATCCTTCGGATCGCAAACCGGTCGCTTGTTTCATCGACATAACCATTTTCCGTGCAAAAAGCCGCCTCATAGCCGGCCTCGCGGACAATCGATTTGATTTGGTCGTTGAAGTGATAACGCTTGCCTTTCGGATAGGCAAAGTATCGGATGGTCTCGCCAAGCCTTGCCTCTAGCTCTTTTTTGGAGCCAGTGATCTCCAAATCCGCGGCTTTGGGATCCAACTCGGTCAGAATCGGATGTGTCACCGTGTGACTGCCGAAACCAATAGCGTGCTTTCTCATTTCATTGATCTCGACAAGCGTCAGCATCTCTTCATAGAGGTCGCTTTCTCCGCTGATTAAGAAAATCGTGGCCGGCATGCCAAACGACTTAAGAACCGGAAAAGCCACCTGATAGTTGTCCTCATACCCGTCATCGAAAGTAATCGTAAGCGTGTCTTTTCGTCGGCCTCCGCGTTTGGTTCCTTCCAGAAAATCTTTCAGCGAAAGCACGTCAAAATGCTGCGAGAAATATTCCAGCTGTTTTTTAAACGACTCGGCGCGGACGCTCATGTCGGGGTCTTTTTCGTCATCTCGGACTCGGTGATACATGAGGACCATACTCCGGTATTTCCGAAACACGTGCTTACGGATCAGCTTATAAACAAAAACAATCCCCGAATAATAAAGCACAAAAGATAAAATGGCCCCTACGACCCAAAAAGCCGTAAACTTCACGCGCTCAAAATGCTTGGTGGCCTCGTTCACAAGAACTCTTCTATCCCACGTTTGATTCGTTCGGCAACCTTGGGCCATAAATACCGCTCTTGGACAAACACAGCGCCGGCCTCTCCAAACAGTTTACGCTTCTCGAAATCACCGAGAAGCTCTCCGAGACGCCGGGCAAGCATTTCAATGTCTCCTACCGGCACTAGATATCCCGTTTTTCCATCCAACACCCTCTCTTCGCATCCCCCCACACGGGTGGTGATCACAGGCAATTGGTGGTAAGCCGCTTCCAGAAGAACCGAAGGCGCGGGATCAATCCTGCTTGGCATACAAAAAATACTGGCGTTTTCATAATATTTGGCCAGCGCTTCTTTCGAAGCTCCGCCAACCGCGCGGCAATTAGCCACATGGATCTTGGGTTTGCATCCGACAATCGTCAGTGTTGCATCGGGGTAAATCTTTAGCACCTTTTCAAACGCCTGAACGAGTTCCGGACCGCCTTTGCGCTCCCAATCGAAACCTGCGAAGAGAATGTTCCTGTTCTGCGGTTTAGGCGCGGAGGAAACAATCCCGCTGACATTGACACCGGAATAGATACAACGCACTCGTGCCGGTGCGCATCCATAGTCTTCCATTAAAGAAACGGCGGTAAATTCATTGGTCGTAAAAATCATCCGGGCATTTTTGTAGATTTCCCTTTCCAAGGCGATGAAAGTTTCGGAATTTAGAGCTCTCTTGTCAAAACTCGAATAGCGAAGGTTGGCCAAGTGCGTGTGGTCCGTGTAAACGAAGTGCGGTAAACCCTCGACGCTTGCGTCAAAAAATGACTGGGTTTGAAACGAAAACACATAGTCGCCTCCGGCAAGCGCCTGACGGACAAGCTGTTTGGTGACCTTAAAAAAATGAGGCGTTGTCAAAAAAGACGGTCCAAATTTCCTTTTCCCGGAAAACAACGCCGGCCCGTACTCTTTGAGAGTCAAAAAAACGTTCAGGAAAACGCTCAGCCGCGCCTTGCGCAAGAAAAGTTCTTTGACATCGATCACTTCTAATAGGTACTGCGGAAAAGATTCCCGCAGTATTTGTATCACGTTTTGATTGACGTGCGACAAAGAACGGTATTTGATCAGTGCTATTTTTCTCATCGAGGGCGCCTGACAAGACCGATGATTCTGGGACGGATCTCCCACATGATAAAACGCACGAGCCTGGCTGGAAAAAACGTTAAGAGATAATACAAACGGTCCTTCGCTTTTTTCCTGGATTTTAACCTAAAAATCTCTTCCAAATCCCGTCGGGCGTCTTGCAACATTCCTTGCCTTAAAAAAATTGGGATTTTCCATTCCTTATTTCTGACCGCCATCTCGTTCCGCGACATTTCAGAAGAAGATTTGCCCAGATCAAACGCCAACGTCGTGTTGGAAAAATGGATGCGGTAATCCACGAGCGCCTGCCTGATGATCACAAGACGAACGTCCTCTCTCAAAAACCTCTTCCAAAGGCCAAGGTCATCCGGCTCCGTCTGAGTCGCGGCATAGCCGCCCACTTTTTCCCATAGAGCTTTTGGATAACAGCTGGCGCTGTGACAAATCACGTTTTCTCTCAAAATCATTTGCATCACTTTTTTCGCACCGGGCAAGGACACTTCTCCGATGACTGTCTTTCCAGCGTCGTCAATAATCCTCACGAGCGCCGTGTAAAAACAATGGGAATCCCCGTTCTTTCGAATCTCACTCGAAACCTCTCCCAGGAAACCGGGATGATACCGGTCATCTCCATCGATCCGCGCGATCCATTCGCCCGCGCTTGCACGAACGGCTCTGTTCGCGGAAAAGCTCCTCTCCATGTTCTTTTCGTTTCTCAAGACCTTGATCCGTGGATCCCGTCCGGCGTAGCGGCGCAAAATATCCGGCGTCGCATCCATCGAAGCATCATCCACAATGATAAGTTCCCAATCCGTGAATGTCTGAGTGAGGACGCTTTCGATGCATTCGCCCAAATAGGTTTGGGCATTGTAGACAGGTAAGACGACCGAGAAAAAAGGTTGGGACATTAAAAAAGACTTTTCACTGCGATGATCACATCGTTCACATCGGCGTCAGAAAGCTTGGCGGACAATGGAATACTCGTGGTTCTTTCGGAAATCCACTCCGCATTGGGAAAATCCCCGCGTTTGTAACCAAAGGTCTCTTGATAAAAAGGATGCAAATGCAATGCGATGTAATGGACGCCTGTTCCGATATTTTGCGCCTGCATCCGTTCCAAAAACTGATCCCTTGTGAATCCACTGCGGTTCGTGTCCAGCAATAAAGTATACAAATGATACGCATGCTTGGTGCCCGGCTCCGGCGGCGCCGGCCTAAATACCGGCAAATCCCGGAACGCGTCGTTGTAACGCTTCCAAATCACTTCACGCCGCTTCCAGTATCTATCAATACGCCCCAATTGATGAAGGCCGATCGCGGCTTGGATATCCATCATGTTGTATTTAAATCCGGCGTAGACGACCTGGTAATGTTTATAGCCCTCGTCACTGAATCTCTTCCAAGCGTCTTGGCTCATGCCGTGAAGACCCAGCACCTTGATCCGGGAAGCGTCTTCTGCCTTGTCCGCGATCACCATGCCCCCTTCCCCGGTCACGATGTTCTTGGTCACGTAAAAACTGAAACAGCCGAAGTCTCCAAAGGTGCCTGTTTTCTTTTCATGGTATTCGGATTCGATCGCATGAGCGCAGTCTTCGATCACTTTCAAGCGATGCGCTTTTGCGATTTCCATGATCCGATCCATCCGGCAAGGACGGCCGGCAAAATGCACTGGGATGATGGCCCGGGTCTTCTTGCTGATTTTTTTGAGGACAGCTTCCGGATCGATATTCATGGTCTCTTTTTCGCAATCCACAAAAACGGGCTTCCCGAGAGCATGAATCACGGCATTCGCCGTAGCGGCAAACGTCATGGCCGGGACAATGACCTCATCACCCGGTTGGATTCCCGCTGCCAAAATCGAAAGATGTAAGGCGGCCGTACAAGAGTTGAGCGCGACGACGTGCTGAACACCCTTGTAATCTTTGAACATTTCCTCGAATCGCTTGACCTTGGGGCCTGTGCCAAGCCAACCCGATTTCATCGAAGCCACGACTTCATCGATCTCGGGTTGTTCGATCAACGGACTCCCAAAGACAAGAAAATCTTTCCGCATCCATTCCCTCTCTATTCTTAAGCGATTCATTCAAAAAAAGATACAAAAACAAACAAGTCTCTAAAGTATACTATAAACGCCCATCAAATCAATCGCTTCGTCCGGCCGAGAAAAAACAAACCGCTTCGCGCATGGGTGAGATAAAATTTTTTCAAAATTCTGCCGCATATTCTCCGCGTGGTCCCGACGCGTGAGCATGCCCGTTTGAATGATAAAAGCTAAATAAGGTTTATCCAATGACCCAAGCAAATGGTTCATGACTCGGAGAAACGTAAAAGGCTTGTGCATAAGACTCAAAGTAAATACCGGCTGCCTGTCTACGCCGGGATATCGGATTAAATGGTAACACTTTTGTAAATACCCTAACATTCCTCCAACAACACCCGTGCTTAACGGGATCATCCAAAGACCGTCTTTATTCAAAGAATCGGCGACGCGAAAATTTGCCTTGGATCGGCGATAAGGAACCTTAGGAACGCCGATAAAGTCGGGAAGAGATCCTGTGGAAATTTCTGTTTTCATAATCGACGCAGCGGCAAAAAGACCCGGTTCCAGCGTCAGATCAAAGCGAGCGCCCAATCTTTCGATTAAATTCAATGTGGCGTCGCTGATCCATTTATCTCCGAAGCGAAAAAATTCGCAAGGAGCTTTGAAACAATCACGATAAGCGTCAAAAGAGGTTTGAACGCAATAATCAGCCCACGCTTGATCGGCATGGTCAACCACCCAGGTTTGTCGCTTTTTATCCCACCGGTAGGTGTGTACGTGTAAACCGACCGCATCGCCGTATTGCTTGAAATTTTCCACGTAGGGCAAATAGTTTTTAACGGGCCAATCCTCCCTGTCATACGTTTCTTGCACCTGCGGATCCATCCGAAAAAACCAAGAAAAATGAACCGGGGCGCCGATCGCTGAAGTTAAACGGGGCCGGAGTTTTGAGAAAAAATCGAAGGCCGCTTCGAAACCTCTCCATAGAGACGGAGAGGTTCTATCAAGCATCCGTTCGTCCGGCTCGACATCAATACACATGATAACGGGTATTTTATCGCTCATAGGCCTATGGGGAGTTCCAGGGCACAAGTCTTAGGGAAGATTGGTAAAAAAAGTGTTGCCTAACAATGTCACCGGGTGGCTCATCCAACTTGAATCCGTCGTATCATCATCCATATGCAAAAGCAGTCTCGTATAAGAATCCGCCTGATAGATTTGAGTGGATGGAGCAAAATTAGAGGTCCATCGAGCTATACCCACAGAAATTCTTAATTCATCAAGCCAACCGTTAAATGCGCTACTGCCGCCAACTCTTGATCCGACGGATAAAATTCCCGTGCCGGTTAAATTGGTTGAATTGACGAGAGTTGAACCGAGTTGAGTTCCATCAATGAAGAAACGAAGTGCTGTCCCAGAACGCGTTATCGCAAGATGATACCAAGTACCCGCGCTAAATGTAGTCGCCGCGTCAGGAGTGTTGTCTCCGCCGGCAATTTGAAAATTAGGTTTCCCCAACGGTCCTTGTAACTCAACACCCCAACTTAAACCGGCGAAGTCTAAAACATTTTGGTACCCAACCGACGCGTATCTAAACCGAAAATCTATTGTGAAATCACCGGTTCCAAGATCCCAATCAGGATTATCGGCAACCGTTAAATGATCCCCGGAGCCGTCAAAATAAGCAGCTTCACTGAGTAAAGGACTTGTCGGCGTCGGAGTGGGTGTTGGAGTGGGTGTAGGCACTGGTGTTGGTGTAGGCACTGGTGTTGGTGTAGGCACTGGTGTTGGTGTAGGCACTGGTGTTGGTGTAGGCACCTGCTTCTTGTACACCATTAGATTTTTTAATCCCAGGTTTGAGTCCAGTTTATTGGATACGATCGTATCGTTGGTCCATTCAAGCTCCAACGTATGTGCACCTGTACTCAATACACCCAAATCAATGAGGGATGACTGCACATAACTTGAAGTCGCTGAAAAGCTATAGTTGCCTTTCAGTACGTTATCCACGTAAACGTCAAATTTAAACTGATAGCCGGCAAATGGCAACTGTCCTGAGAATTGAGAGGTCGCAATGCTGAAAAGATAATCCGCATTTTCAGTGGCATTGACCGTGTACGCGATCGAGCGGGCGCCATAGGTCACAATTTTATCCGTTCCTTGTTTGGTCACCTTATCGGAGACCCAGCTATAACTTTGGGCATTGATGGTGGAAACAAGCACAGGCTGGGTTGAATGAGGCGGAGCGGTGGGATCTGTGACAATAATATTGACCACTTTGTCAGTCCGTAGTGCCCCATCAAACGCCGAAAACGTGACACTATAGCTCCCCGCTTGACTAACGCCGGGAGTCCAACTGAATACTTGCGTCTTTGGATCATAAGTAGCCCCGGCCGGCGATCCGCTCACAGAGTAAGTCATGGAATCTTGGTCAGGATCCGAAGCTTGAGCGGTGAATATCAAAATATTATTGGCATCCACCGACTTGTCTCCCAGACTTTGAAAAACGGGCGGCCGATCCACATTTAAGACCGATAATGTCACCGCCAGATCCGTTTTTAAAACCCCGTCAAACACGGAGAAAATGACTTGATAAGTCCCTGCCTGGTTATAAGCCGGAGTCCAGCTGAAAATATTTGTCTTTGTGTCAAACACAGCGCCCTGAGGAAGCCCCGCCGCTGAAAAAGTCAACGGGTCACGATTAGGGTCTGAGGCCGCGACCGTAAAAATCAGAGTCTGATTTTCCGAAGCCGATTGATTACTTAGAATAGAAAAAACGGGTGGTTGATTGGTCAACGGTGGTTGGTATTCGTAGGCGCCAAAATCCACTATATTATTGTAAAATCTAGCATCATAATCCAAATCATAAGTTGGGAGCAGCGGATTCGCCAGCCCTTTATCGATGACGGCACTCGTGCTCTTTAAGTGAAAATCAAGATTGTTCCAATCCACAAATCCGGGATCCGCCCATAGACCGCCCGCCGGAATGGAGCCGACCTCCGACGAGCTGGATCGTCCGGGGTGGTACCAAAGCACATTCTTCTGCGTGAAAACCCCCCAAGCGCCCAGGAGATAGCTGTTCGAAAGCCGCGAGGCGACAATGCTATTTTCAAGATGCGAGGTGCCTTGAGAATTTCCGACCTTAAAATCGATCTCTTCATTGTCTACAATTGTGCAGTTTATAAAGGTGGAGGTCCCCGAGCGAATATTGACGCCATGGCCATCGACGGTGCTTCCATCCGCATTGACCTGTTTCTTATTCCCGTAAATCAAAGCGTTCAGAACGATCACATTGTTGCCCCAGAGTTTGATCCCGTTTTTATTTCCGTAGCTGATCACGTTTTCGATCAAAACGTTGTTTCCTTTAATATCGAAACCTGAGTCCCAGTTGTTGGCGCTCACGATATTCCGAAACGTGAGATTGTAGGTGCCGCTTTCAAAAGTAAAGCCGTCGCCGTTCAAAAAGCTCAAATCATAGTCGGGATAGATGTCCTTTGACAGAGCGGAGGTGATGTTTTCCATCAACACATCATGCGTGGTTCCATCGGCCTGAAAAGCATTCCGGCTGTTCGTGGCGTAAGCGTTCCTGACGGTTACGAATGAAGCATTCTCCATGTGCACCGCCATCTGCGTGTGATCGGTCTGTAGATTTTCAACGAGGACATGGTGACTGCCGCTGTTAATATCCACGGCGGCGCGTGCATTATTCACGATCAAGTCTTTAAATTGAATGTAGCTTTTCCCGGCCGTGTCAAATATCGGCTGGTAGTAGTAGATATTGGCGCCGTCGATCACGACATTCCCAATGCCCTGAACCGTGATATAGGCATCTGCGGTGCCGGAGCTTTTGAAAGTTGCTGTTTCCTTGTAAGTTCCTTCCATAATATACAGCGTGTCCCCTGCCTGTAGCTTGGTAACAGCGTATTGAAGACTACGCCATGCGGTTGCTTGATTGCCATTATTGCTATCCGATCCGTTCAGCGATACATAATAGGTCTTGCTGATAGTCGTTGTCTGGGGCGGGGTGCTTTGCCCCGAAAGCAAAGCCGCAGTGGCCTGATAACCGATCAGTTGAGAGGTGGAAGTATAGCTCGTAACGATAGAACTTGGCTGGTTTAATAAATCGGTCGCGTAAATCGGGTGGAGGATAATGACGTTCAGGACAAAAAGCCAAATCATGACGAGGGCTATCCCTTTTCTAGCTGTTTTGAACTTTCTGCTGTTTGTGCTCATTCTATCATACCTCTTACCCGGCTTTCTTTATGAAAATTAAGCCTCGATAGTCAGGTCTGATTGCTTGAACACAACCGCTAGAAACGAAAAGCCCTTCTCCGTATAACTAAGTACTCAGAGAAGGGGCGCTGTGTGAAGCTCCATTATTTGGTAACCCAGCCATCCTTCTATTTGAGAAATCAAATAGTGAGGATCTGCGGCTTTGCGTCCCACCTTCTCAGATGGTTTGCCTACGGGATCTAAAGAGCCAATCCTGTAGTCGGACCCCTTATCGGGGCGACTTTTTCAAATCATCATTTAATCTTTAAAAGAACGATGCACCAAACGAAGTATACATGAAATAATTGATAATTCAAGATAGCTTCCATTAAAAATCAATTATTTTCTTTAAAATTTCTCTTCGCACGCGCCAATTCCCATTTCCAAGCGGTGCTGATGATTTCTTTCAGATCCATTTTTGGCCGCCATCCGAGCAATCTTCGCGCCTTTTGGCCGCTGGCGACAATTCGCGCGGGATCTCCCGGGCGGCGAGCGGAAATTTTCACTGGAATATTCCTACCGGTGACTTTTTCGACCATCGCCACTACCTCTTTAACGGAAAGTCCCTTCTCATTGCCCAAATTGAATAAATCACTTTTCATTCCCCTTTTGAGCGCGTCGCAGGCCAGAAGATGTGCCTGGCATAAATCCATCACATGAATGTAATCCCGAAGACAGGTCCCGTCCGGCGTCGGATAATCATCCCCGTAAATAGTCAGCTCTTTGACTTTCCCGCTCGCGACCCTAATGATATTGGGGATTAAAAGAGTTTCGTGTTTATTCGTCGGGCCCAAGGTGCCTGAGGGATGAGCGCCGCAAGCGTTAAAATAACGGAGAGTGACATAGAAGAAATTATGCGCCTTTGAAATGTCCTGCAGGATCCGCTCCACCATGAGTTTAGATGCCCCATAGGGGCTCTTCGGTTCTGTCACGTCTTCTTCTGTCACCGGAATTGTCTTAGGTTCCCCATAGACCGCCGCGGTGGAGGAAAAAATAAACCGTTTGACATCCTGCTCAAGCACCGCTTCCAAAAGATTGATAGACGCCGCCACGTTATTCTCATAGTATTTGAGCGGATTTTTGACGGACTCGGGGACCACAATGGAGGCGGCAAAATGCATCACGAGTTCGATGGGATAACGCTTGAATACCTTCGCAATCTCCTTCTTATTTCGCAAATCTCCCTCAACGAACGGAACGCCTTTTGGAATAAACTTTTTGTTGCCGGTGCTTAAATTATCAAAAACAACGCAGGGCCGCGCTGTCTCACTCAGAGTTTTTACCATGTGAGATCCGATATAGCCGGCACCTCCCGTCACTAAAATGAGCTTCTTCATATCGTGCTAAAATACATGATTGATGTCATTTTTTCAAGCAATGATTTTTAATTACCCGCCATTTTTCTATTCTAAATCTAGATATTTGAACGACTAATTTATTATTTCGTCCCCTCTTGCATTATCGGTTTTGTCATGTATACTTATTATAGATTTTTATAAAGATTAAAATCGTTCTTTAAACGTAGTACCCCTGATAAAGTTCGGCAAACTCTCTGAGAAGAGAGGACGCAAAGCCACAGATCCTCACCGTTAAGCGGAAGGATAGCTGGGTTGCCCGGGTGATCGATAAATTAACTATTACCCTTCTCTTCTTACAGGAGAAGGGTTTTTTATTTTAGGAGAATAAAAAGTTGGATAAAACTATCGTTTCACATTCATCTAAAATATTGTTTTTGGTGTTCTCTTTTCTGTTTGGCTATGTGTTGGCGGCCGAGTCAGCGGATCTTCAAACAAGCGGCCGCCTTATCCAGGCAACGCCTTATGATGGAAAGATATCAAAAACGGGCGTGTTCAGCACTGAGCTTTTGGAGAACCCTACGGCCATCCAGAGCGAATCTATGGAAAGTTTATTCTTTAAAGCCCGCCGATTCCGCTACGCCTCTGACAATAACGGGGATCATTGGCAGACGCCCGAAGAAACCGATCAAAAGCAGGCCGGAGATTGTGAAGATAAAGCCGTTTGGTTATTTGCTCAGCTGAAACAAAACGGGTATACCGATACGCGCGTTGTGATCGGCAAATACCGTTCCTTTGAACGAAAATACCACGTTTGGGTGACCTATACGGATAATTCCGGGCGCACCTTCGTGTTGGACCCCGCCATTCAAAAACGCATTTGGGATACTCAAAGTTTTTCTCAAGGGTTCTACCGGCCTATTTATTCGTTTGACGGTATTCATAAATACCGGCATACCGCATAATCAAACACATTACGGCAAAGATCGCTTTTACCAATTAATATTAAACATAATCATACTTCGTTATACCCCTCCCTTTACAAACCCCTATCCTCCATGTAAACTTCCTCAACATCAATCGCTATGACCCCTAAAAAACCAACTGCTACTCATAAGCCAATCCTGCACGAACGCGTGACGATCGTCATGGTTCCTTACGAGCAATATTCGACATTCCCGACGGCGGTCGATACGCTCTATGAGAACACCCATTCCCCTTTCAATCTCATTGTCATCGAGGGAAGCGCGCCGGAATCGATCAGATCTGCTCTTGAAAAACGCAAGAAACGCCATCAAGACATCAAAATTATTTATACCAACCACCTTCCTTTAGCGGGAGAAGCGCGGAATCTTGCGTTGCCTCATATCAAAACAAACTGGGTATTTTTTATGGATAATGATGTCCGCGTGACTCCCCGGTGGCTTCCAAGCCTCGTACACACAGCCAAAGAGACAAAAGCGGAAATTATTTGTCCGGCCATTCTCAATACTCAAAATCCGATTTATATTCTACACAGCGCGGACATGCTTCAGGAAAGTTCGGACATTAACATCCACGGTTTTTTGATTACAAAAAACGCTTTAAACCTGATCGGGGAATTTGACGAAAACGCGAGCTCTTTTACGCTGGGGCTTGATCTGAGTTTGAAGGCCAAAGCTAAAAATATAGAAATCCGCCACGAGGCTAAAACTTGCCTCAAACGTGACTTTGTATTTTCAGGAAAACCTCAAGATATAAAATTGTTCCATCGGCAATGGGATTCGGAATACCATAAAAAATCACTGGTTTCCCTGAAACAGAGATGGAACATCGAATTGGATGAAAGAAAATACTTGGATTGGCTGCAAAACAAGAACCGGGATTTGAAACAATCAGCCGAATCTTACTCAATTAAAGGGATGAAAGACCGCTTGCAATCCCGGGTGAACTTTGCTAGAATTAAGTTCAGGCGGTTGCTTCATACCTTTATATCACTTTGAATGATCAAGCGGGCCAGAAAAAGATTTAAATTAACAAGCGGAAGTCGATTAACTTAAGACAAAAAAGGGGCAGGGATGATGGCGAGTATTATGAAAAAACGCGCGTTTTTAGGAGTGCTTGTATCGCTGGCGTTATTCACGCCGCTCAGCGCGCATGCGGAGCAAGTGGCGACGATTGAAGAAGTGCAAGGGGAGGTGTTGCTTCACACGGCGGGAGCCGCGGCGGAGGCGTGGACACCTATCACGAAAAATGTCTCGCTCAACAACGGTGATTCCGTAAAGACCCAGAACGGTTCTTGCGCGCTAGTCTATGGGGACCAAGGAACATTTCGCCTTGATTCCAATACCGCGATTACCGTGCAAGACAAAACCGATACGAAAGACATCTTACTGGATCTCGGAAAACTGAAAGCAAAGGTAAATCACGATAAGGTCACAAAACCTTTCCAAGTCGTTACCCCCACGGCCGTCGGCGCGGTGCGAGGAACCGAAGTCAGCTTTGATTTTAACGAACAAGGCAAGCTGGAGATCCAACTCGAAAACGGCAATGTCCTGCTCTATAACGACGAGGCCGAGATGAAAGTGGACCTCAATGGAAAAAAGACAATCATTGTTCAGTATGACGCGGAAACGGGTATTTTAAAAATCCAAAATGATTGCAGTTCTGACGGAAAAGTCGTGTTTAGTGTCCAAGGGACCGAGTACGCGGAAAATCCTTGCGATAAGAAAGAGATAAATCTTGAGACAGCGGCAGGGCCTCAAAACCTAACGACGCCTCCGCCGGGCGGCGATGAGCCACCGGATACTCACGACGATGATAATCCCCCACCGCCCTCTTCGCCTACGGACGAGATAGAAATATCGGAATAATCTTTAAAACGATTTAAATCAATAAAAACCCCCTAAGAAAAAATTCCTTAGGGGGTTTTTATTGATCTTTTTTGCTGCGTCATCGACCGGAAGCGCCAAATACCGCTTTGAAAGTAAGCAGAATGATTTTAAAATCAAGCCATAACGACCAGCGGTCGATATATTGAAGGTCCATCTTCATCCAGTCCTCAAAACTGATTTTGTTTCGCCCCGAAACCTGCCAAATACAAGTGATACCGGGTTTCATCGATAAACGGCGCCTCTGCCAGGGCTCATACTGCCCCACTTCCTTGGGAAGCGGAGGCCTTGGCCCGACGATGCTCATATCTCCCTTTATTACGTTCCAAAACTGAGGAAATTCATCCAGGCTCGTCTTCCTTAAAAAACGGCCTATTTTCGTGACTCGGGGGTCATTGGTTATTTTGAAAACAGGCCCTGTCATTTCGTTCAATGTTTGTAGGTCCTCCAGTTGGGACTCCGCATTAGGAGTCATTGACCGGAATTTATACAAAGTAAATTCGCGGCCATTACGCCCAGATCGAGCTTGCTTAAAGAAAACAGGCCCATCATAAGTCAATTTTATTAGAATGGCGATCACCAGAAATAACGGGCTGAACAGAATCAACGCGGCGCTGGACACAAAAATGTCCAACAGTCTTTTAACCAAGAGCTCCGGTTCTTTCAAACGGTTTGTCTCAAACGTCAAATAAGTAAAACCATCCAGCTCTTTAGGGACCCCGGATGCGATCTCAAGGTCAAAAAAATCCGTCGATAAAGTCGAGGGGATCCCTATGGCTTCACAATAAAGAATGCCTTTCTCTATCTCCTGCAGCCAGTTTCTAGGTACCACAAAAACTACCTCATCCACCACCTCATCCTCTGTGCGTTTCTCCAGCAGTTTCGGCAGATCGTCCAAGGTTCCAAGGACCGAATACCCGGCTATTTTTTTCCCTTTCATTTCAGGAACTCGGTCCAAAAGACCGACGACCCGATATCCCCATTCCTTGTGCTTAGCCACCGAACTTAAAAACTCTTGAGCGCGGCGGCCCGTTCCGACCACCAAGAGATTTCTATAATTGAACCCCTGCCTGCGGATATAATACGCCACCGATAAAATAAACAACCGGTTAATCAGCAATAAAAAAACAGTCGTCGCGGTATAAACAATCATGAAAGAACGGCTTAAAAATTCCATTCTTAAAAGAAACGCAGCGCTCGCAAAAAAACCAAGAAAGATGCATCCGTTAATGAAGTGATTTGTCACGACCCGATAATAGGTTTGGATACGCATGTTGTCGTATTCACCGCGGACCCTGAGCAAGATAGCCCAGATCAAAAGTGACAACCAAAAAACACTGAGATAAAAATTCAATCCATAAGAGGCGATGAGTTCAAATTTGAAACCAAAAAAATAAAAGGAATGGAGCCACGACATCAAAAAATAAATGACGAAGAAATTCAAGGAGGCGATCAAAAGCTCTTCCATATACACCACGGTTCTGACAAACAAGTAGCGTTCTTTCAGCATGTCATCTGCTCCTCGAACAAGCCTCTTCTGCCACCCGGTTAAAAACTTCCAGCACCTTCCGTAAATGAGACTCTTCCGAATAATCGTTGATCACGCTTCGATAAGCGCTTTCGCCCATTTGCTGACGGAGGGTGTCGTCACGCAATAAATGTTCCATCTTTGACGACAGGTCTTCGGCATTGCCAAACTCAAACAGCAATCCGTTCTCCCCGTCCCGGATCACTTCCGGGATGCTTCCAATGCGGGTCGCGACGACCGGCCGGCCACAGGAAAAAGATTCCAAAATAGTATTCGGAAGATTCTCATAAAATTGAGAGGGGACAACGGTAAACAATGATTTCTGAATCAGCTCGACCAATTTTTGCTTATTCTGTTCAAATGGCAAAATGACTATCTTGGGTTGATTTAAACGGCGTGCTATTTCTCTCACACGTTTTGAGTCTTCATCGTTCTCATCCCCGACCAGATAAAAGCGCGCACGGACCGAATCGGCAATTCGAGAAAACGCTTCCATCGCGAGGCCGGCTCCCTTGTATTCGGCGAAACGTCCCACATACAAAATATAAGGGATTTCCTGATCGGAGGGCTGCACGCGGTTGGGTTTTACAAAAGTATTCACCTGATAAATCTTGTTTTCAGGAATTCCCAACTCGTATAAATCTTTTTTCATGAACTCAGTCGGAGTAATAAACGCATCCACTTTTTTATAGACCCCTACCCACCGGTGGAAAGAATTCGCGAACACACCGACGCATGATTTTAAGAAAGACCCGTGCACACATCGATGGATTATCGCATGATGCAGCCCCTTTTTGCAATCCGTACACGGATGCCCATCCCGATAATACATGTTGGAGGCACATACCAAATTGAAATCAGACATCCGCATCACAATCGGTATCCCCAAACCCGCGCAGGCATCGATGACGCTGGGCGACAAATGATTGTTGATATTTAAAAGATAAGCCACTTCGGGCTTCAGATCCCTGTGGATTCTTTGCACGGATGCTTTGACACGATCGTTATAAATGACCTGCCGGGCTAACCGGATTTGCTGTAAAAACGTCGGGTTTTGGTTTTGGATCTTGGCCTCATCGTTATTCACTACCGGTGAAATAAAATACTTTTGATAAGGATTCGGTGTCGTCCTTTTGTAGTTCAGTGAAAGAGGGATCGCCTCAATGCCTTTCGCGCGAAGCGCTTCCATAAAGGACAAGAAATAACGCTCCGCGCCGCCTGAAATAAAATGGTATTTGTTAGCTACCAAAACACGCTTGACCATAGAAAAGAGAATCCTAAGAAGGGGCCTTCATCGTGTTGGCCGTATCCAGTTCGGAGTCGATTAGAAAAATATTGCGCGTCAACGCCAAAAAAATCCAAAAAAACATCATCGCGGCGGTGTTTCGTAAAGTATTATCGGCTGCTTGCCGGAGCAGAAAACCAAGCGTCAACGCCAAAAGCCCGACATGAAAACTTTTGGCAATATTGGATTGAGTGCGCTTATAATCTCTCCACGTTTGGCTCAGGAACTGCACCGCCATCCACAAATACGCTAACAGTCCCACAATGCCCACTTCGACCAAAAGCCGCAGATAATCATTGTGCGTCAAATACCCCATTTTAATAAATACCATCGATAATCCGTGACCAAAAATGGGTTTCTCGGACAACAAGGTTCCCACCTGAGCCCAAGCGTTCAGGCGCCATTCCCAACCGGAGGTTGCCCTCGCGTGAGAAGGATCTAATACCTCATAAATTCTGTCCTGGACGCCGGGAATAAGGAAAAGAGTTGCGATTAAGAACACAGGAAGAAAAACAAGGATGCGACGGTATCTCAATATCCCCATCACCACCATTGAGAAAACAAATACAACCCAAGAACCCCTCGAAAAGGTGAGAACAAAGGCGAATAGCATCAGTAACACCAAAGGAGCCAGTAGTCTTTTGGAAATAAGCGATTCTTTTTCGCACAATTGCGCCGTACAAAAAACTAAGACTACCAGAAGGTAAGAAGAAAAATCATTGGGATGGGCAAAGGTTCCGATGATCCTCCCTGCCTCGGACTGCGTTTCATACCCGGAACCGGTCAAAAACTGGTAATACCCTAAAAAGACCGGTATCAGAACAGAGAGCAATATAACGTTTAAAACCAGCCGGATTTTCTTCTCGGAAACCGCGATAAGACGCGTTACTATATAAATGAAAAAAATACTCACGAAACGAAGCCAATCCGAAACGCTTTCTAAAAAATCCTGGGAAGCAAATATGGAAAGTCCGCAAATGAGAAGAAATATGGAAAACGGCAACACTTCTCGGTAGTTAAAAATATTGACGCCACGATAAAGAATGTAAAATACGCTTAGAACAATGAGCACAAGACTGGCCGCGGCTGAAACGTTGAGTCCACCCTCCCCGCCCCCTGCGGTTTGAAAATAATCCAGGCTCGTTCTCAAAAAAATTAATGAGAGAAAACCCGCCTCAAAATTCAGAACTAAAAAAGTGAAATAAATCACCATGATAAGCATCGCCGCTAAATAAATTTCATTGATGTACCCAACCGCGAATAATAGACAAGGTAAAACAATTGAACAGGCGAGAAGAAAAAGGATCGCTTTTTTTTTGAAGGCTTCTATTATCATGGGTTACCCGGCAAACATGCTTCTTAACTTACCCCACAACAGCCGGCGCTCTTCAAGACGCGAACTGATGAAAAACCATGGGACCCCAAAAGCCAGCAATACCGCCCTTACAACCAAATGATCCGTGAACCAAACAGCCGCGATGGACACGACAATCCAACCAAGCGTCACTCCCATCAGAACCCAGTTTTCCCTCTTTACCTTTAACGCGAAACTTTGTCTTGTCAAAACATAATTTGACACCGCCACAATGAAGCTCGCAATGGCATAAGCGATAGCCACCCCCCTCAATTTCAAAGGGCCGAACAAAAGCCAGGATAGGGCAAAATAAGACAACGGGTAGAGCGTCGAGGAAATGTAAAGCGCTTTCATTTTTCCTTTCGCGACCAGAAAAGTGTTGAAAGAGGCCGCGATAATAACAAAAAAAGTACCCCCCAACTGAATCCGTAATATCGGGATAGCCGGTAGAAAATCCCGGCTGTACAGCAGCGTTATAAAAACTTCCGGGATCAAAATAAGCGAGAGAATAATAGGCGATAAGATGAACAGTAAAAACCGTAGCGTGTCGTTGACCGCTTCATTCGATTCATCGTCATTCACCGCAGAAGCAATGGCCGGCAATGTATAACCCGTGATGGATTGGATCAAAATAATCAGATAAACGCTCGTAAAGGTGATCACCACCTGATAGATTCCCATTTCAGAAAGGCCGAGCCGGCTCGTGATCCAAGAGGTCACGATCAGTTTCAGCGTCGCTGACAGCGCCTCCCCGTAGATGTTATTAAAACCATCGTGAAACTGCTCGATCATTATTTTAAAGTTAATTTTTTTTGAAAAATAAATAAATCGTTTCCTTAAATTTAAGATCAAAAAACCGACCATCGGAAGAGCAAAAAAAAGGAAATAGGTCAAAACGGCTCCCCATTGTTTCAAAAAATAAACCAAGACTGGCGTGATTAGAATAATGAGTGAATAAGCCCAGATCGAACACTTCGCAAAGCCGGTATAGTCCAGGTTTCCTTTGATAATGGCGGCGATAAGCGAGGAGACGCAAGCAACGGGAATGATCAAGGCAATCGCAATGATATAGAGGTAGAAACTCGGATCTCCGAAAATCCCTTTGGCAATGTTAACGGAGAATATCACCGAAACCATGGACACAAGACCCGAGGCTAAGAGCACGAGAAAAAAAGAAGTGTTCACCACCTCTGGGTAGCTTAACCGCCCTGGGCCGCCTTCTTTCGCTTCGGCAATCTGTCTGATGACCGCTCGGCGCGTCCCAATGGTCCCATAGCTTCTCAGCGTCTCCAAAAAAATACCTAATTGGCTCAAAAGACCAGTACCAGTAGCCCCCAAAAGAACCGCGATGCACTTGGTGCGTATAAAACGCAGCAACATCTCCAGGACGCTGACCGAAGTCAACAAAGAAGTGGCTTTGATGAGCTTTTTCATTTATTAAAAAATTCCAATTGAATTTCGTCTATCCAGATATTTCTGTCTTCCGTATCGCTGGTTCTGTCATTGATGAACGCTAAACTCAGCCAATGATCGCCTGCGGATGACGGCAGCACCCGCATATAAGCCTTCATGCTCTCTCCTCCGGCAATATAAATAGAGTCCACGACTGCTCCGTCGAGCTTGATCGACAAATAACCGTACACCTGATGAATAGGGCTGCTTCTGGCTGTCAAAATCAGACGGCACTTGCCTGCGGGAAAACTGATTCTCTTTCTGATTTCACCGTTTCGGTAAAACATGGAGCCCGCATAAACGGGCTGCCCGGCTATTGGCTCAAAATCGGCCAAATGAAACGAGAGCCGAGCCGAAGGGTGTTCCAGCAAAAAATTTCCAGGGGGCGGAACCTTCTTCAGACTTTTCAACAAAAATTGTCTGTGGTAGCCCCAAAGATCCTCCGCTACTATAAAATCCAATAATCCGCGAAGACCCAAAGAGGTCATCGATGAAAACCGCTCGAGCGTTTTCATATCCTTCGAGTAAACCCATAAGGCGTTATAAACTCGGACCGTATACAAAGAGTCGATGTTTAAACATTCTTTAAGATAAGACATCGCTTGGTTTTCAAAACGCCGGCGGCCGCCCTTGGAAGCAAACATCAACAACTGACGTCCGGCCAGATAATAAAGCTTTGGGTCCTTTGAATCCTTCTTTAATGCTCTTTCGTAGGCCGGTAATACTTCTTCTAATTCATTATTTTTCAATAGTTTACCATATAGTTTAGCCTGTTTGAACTCATAATAGGGATTAAAAGAATCATACTTGATAGCCATTTCAAAATCGTTAATCGCCTCCTTGATCTTAAGTTCGTCCAAAGGATGGCTCTCGATAATCATTTCCTCCTTGGCGACACCGCGCAGGTAATAACTTTCCGGGTCAAAAGGATTGATTGCGACGGCTTTGTCAAGATACCGGATAGCCCTTTCCGGCGCCTCGGAGAAATATAAAATATGCTTCGCGCGCCACTGATAATAATTTGAGAAACCAAAGAAGACACTGCCGACAACTAAAAAAATGATAAGCCCCAATATAGCCGTCGCGGCAATCCGACGGCCCAGCTTAGAGCTGTAGTAACTGTATTTCCCGTTTAAAGAGCACAAAATACCCCCTACCACCGCCGTGAGAAGCCAGTTAGCTGGAATATGAAAATTGAAGTCGATCAAGCTATGAATTCCCAAAGCAAGTAGGGAGGCAAGACAGCCGATGCCGAGCGTTGTCTTAAACAGGCTTTCTTCTTTTAAAATTTTCGTTAACGCCTTTGCCGAAAAAAATACAAACAGCGATAGAACGCTCAAAAAAGAAAAAATTCCACAATCAGATAGGAGCTGAAGATAATCATTGTGCGCGAAACCCGGACGAAAACCATGATACCCGTTGGGGTGAAACATAAAAAATACGCTGCCAAAAGTACCCGGGCCGCTGCCCCATAGAAAATAATGCCGGATGATAGAAAGCGCCCCCTTCCAAATTAATCTCCGATCCATCGCTTCGCCGCTTTGTTCAAACCCTCTCACGGTTTCGATTCGCTCAATAAGCGGTTCTATCCCAAAAACAATCAAGGCACAAACCGCCAAGGTGAACAAAATGACAAATACCCATCTTGACTTTCTAAAAATCCGCTTTTTCGTCAGTATTACCAACATAAAAATAAAAGCGGCCGTCATCGAAACGAAAGCGCCTCTCGAGAGCGCCAACAGGAACGCAGCAGCCATGAGGCCGCTCAAAAAAATAAGTAAAATCTTTTTTGCCAAATCCTTTTCATAAATCACAAGCCCTAAACCAACCGGCAAAATGATTTCGATCAACCCAGCAAAATGATTGTGGTTCACGTACACCGATGAAAGAAAGTAGGGTTTGTCCCACCAAAATTTAGGAAGGCCGTTCACGTATTGCAGCAGGCCAAAAAAAGACAGCGCGGCCCCCAAAAAAACTAGTACGGTGCACAATCTTTGAATATCTTGCCTTTCCCGGCAAAAGCGCAGGGTACAAATAAAAGCAAAGATGACCGCTCCCTGCTTGTAAAGCTCCACAATCGTGAAATAGGGTATTTGGGTGTGAAGGGAAGAAATAAGAAGGAACCCGATAGTAACCAAAATCCATTTGTCCAAATCACTTTTTGGAAACAAGAAAGAGGGCTCATCAAAAAGACTTAGGAGCCAAGAAAGCCCGAAAGAAATCGAGAGAATGAATACCGAGATTGAAAAACTCCAGAGGTGAACCGCTCCTAAATAAAGCGGCAGAAGGCAGAGTGAGATTAAAAAAGATATTTGGAAGAACTCAGAATGAGACTTCTTCAGGCAAAGGCCTCAGGTTTTTTTGTAGTACTTACCATAGTAAGATTTCTCATCGCTGAAACTAGTGCCATTCATGACAACCCCGATGAGTCTTGTTTTCGATTCCTTGATAATCTCAAGCGCCTTCGAAAACATTCTGATCGTGGTCGTGCCGCTACGAATCACCAAAAGCGTTGAATCAATCTGAGAGATTAAGATAGACGTATCAGAAATAAGCACGACTGGTGGCGTGTCATAGACCACCATGTCAAAACGTTTTCTCGTTTCTTGAATGAACTCCGCCATTTTTTTCGAGCTAAGTAGCTGCGAAGAATCGATCACACTTTCTCCACAGGTGACTAAGGAAAGATTAGGTATTTCTGTCTTTTTAATCACCGCGTCAATGGACAAACTGCCCATCAAATACTGCCCTAATCCTTTATCATTCGAGACGCCATGGCTCTCATGCAAACGTCCCCGGCGAATATCCGTATCCACGAGTAACACTCTATGATTGACTTGAGAAAGCGCGATGGCGATATTGGACGCGACGGTGGTTTTCCCCTCGCCTGGGCCTGGGCTTAGCACGGCAAAATCCTTAATAGGGTTATCTTTTGAGGCAAACCAAAGGATCCCCATACGAACTAAACGATAGGTCTCAGCGGAAGGGGAATTGGACTGTAAATGAACCAGTTGATCGATATTCGTCCGCTCAGTTGAATTGCCTGCTTTGTGCTTCTCAGAAAATAAAGAGCCTAAGAAAACAACGCTTTTTCCAAGATATCTTTTGACTTCTTCATCCGTTTTGATCGTGTCATCCAAATAATTGACGACAAAAGCAAAAAAGATGCCTCCAACCAACCCACCGACAAAACCGATCAGCATATTCAAAAGACGCTTGGGTCTGTCTTTACGGGTTGGCACCACCGCTTGATCAGCGATCATCACGTTATTCATTCGAGAGCTTGACATAACAGAATTCTCTTGGATTTGTAAGAGAATATCTTCCAACATCTGCTGTTCTTCGGAATTAATGGGCTTTGCAAGACTATTCTGCGCGGCCAGCTTTTCACTTTGCATCCGCTTAGCCATCATTCGTATTTCTTCCTTGAGAGCAATCATCTCAGGGTGTTTCGGCCCGTACTGGTTGGACAAGGTATCCAGTTTGGACTGCAAACGAAGGTACTCGGCGTTCAACGAGCTCATTCTTTGATTGCGAATCACGGTCAAAGCCCGACGCATCAGGTTTTCCTGCGAATAAATTTCCGCAAGGCGGTTAGTCATATCCGCGGCTCTTTGCGGTTCGGGATCATAAATGGAAATTTTGATGATACGGGTGCCTTTCAGCCGCTCAAGCTCTATGTTACTTTTGATGAACGTTTTAACAGGGTCACTGTTATTTTTGTACGACTTGAGCTCTCCCAGCTTGAATTCATTAAAAACTTTTCCAGCGACGTTCCTTGACAAGATGATAGTCATCTGCGTTTGAATGTAGTTTTCAAATATATCAAAACTCACCGCGGCGCTGGATGACTCGGTGGATTTCAGAATATCCGTGTCTTCCCCCTCAACAATAATCGTGGCGGTCGCGCGAAAAAGGGGTGTCATCACGAAACTTGCGATGGTAACCACCACCGTGGTGATGATACAAAATGAAAGGACGATCCAGCGCCGCCTTTTCAAAATATAGAGATAATCTTTGAAGCTGGATTCGTTTGGTGGAGAGAAGGGGGTCATCGGGGAAGCTTAAAAGAAGCTTTTGGGGACATTAATAACGTCATTCGCTTGAATCGTGGTTTCCTTATTGTCGCGATTACCTCCCTGCATTAGAGAAGCGGCGTCAATGTTAATGGTTTGATTTTTGTCGGCACCTTTACGAATGATTTTGACATGACGCTGATCCGCGACCGGCGTGAAACCGCCCGCCATTGACATCGCTTCAATGATCGATACCCGTCCAAGAATCTCATAGGTCCCAGGCTTTCTGACCTCCCCAAGAATAGAGAAATGGCTATGTTCGAGAACAAAGATTGTCACCTTTGGGTTTAGGATATAGTCCCCCGCCAACCTCGATTCCATGATCTTCTCAGCAGCCGATACCGTCGACCCGGCTAATTGTACCCGGCCCACCAAAGCGTGGTTGATGTAACCGAGTTCATCCACACGGTATATTTGACTTAGATCCGCTTCTCCGAAAATTTTAATCTGAATCATGTTTTCCGGGCCAATGATATAGGCCAATTCGGAACCGTCGGAAGAGGATCCGGCCCTGGCGGATTTTGTCTGGACCACGGTGGCGGGTGTCCCGGAGTTGACATTTGCCAATAATTCAAAACTGATAAGAAAAAGGATAAATAGAAACTTCCGTTTTTTGGATGGCTGCATGGTAGGACTCATTCGAAACGCTTGATTAAAACTTAGACCGAATACCCGCGCTTACCGTTTGGTCGTCATAACTTAAAAGAGAAGTGTTTGACTCGCGTGCGCTGTACTTGTATTCCCCGAAAAAAGATATCAAATTATTGGGCATGTAATACTCCAGGCCCAGCGCCGACTCCCAAACATAATCCCTTCTTGTTTTTTCAGTACGATCACGCACCGTAATGCGCGAATACTCATTGTATTGAATGTTTTCTCGGGCATTGAAAAACAACCGCTCGGCGATTTGTTGTGTCCAGCCCAGCTCGATCCTGTTTCTCACATAAAAACTTTGATCATCAAACGTTGATTCCTGCGGGTTACGATCCGCTTTCAAAACGATTTTGCTTGCTTCTGAAATTTCGTATTGCACGGCGCTTCTCAGGATAAAACCGTTAAAGTCAGGCCTACTAGAAACATCATAAATACGCCACTGCGCGCCGCCCCAGACTTGATAAGTGATTCTTTCGCGAAAAGTACCACGCAAACCCACCGCGACCTGATTGGCATCGCCGTCACGATCGTTGACACTCCAATAATAAATATTTTCGTAACCATATTCAGCCAAGAGCTGCGTGCTTGGGGCAATGTCAAAACCTACCCTCTGATAAATAATAAATTGATTGTGACTAAAAATATCGTCGGCTGGAATCCGATAATCAACCGTAAAATTATACGATTCAGTTTCCAAAAAAAATGAGGCAAAAGGGATTTCCAAAAGCGCGTGAGCCGTATTCTCTTCTCTCGAAACACGGGTTGTGAATTCTGTATCTGAACGGTCAACGGTCCTTCTAAAAATATCTTCAAGGTTTAAACTAAATGGGACAAAATTAAAATCTCCGCCCAACACAACCGTATGATCTACGTGGTTTTGGCTAGTGAAGTTTTGGAACCATTCAAAGTCAGCCAAATAAGAACCGGAGATAAGATGCTGTCCGCCGCTGATCGGCAATTCGCCCGTCACCCCTGTACTTAAATTATGGGAAAAATCTGCTTCTCTCCCGTTTTCCTCCAAGAACACGTTGTTGTCCCACTTGTAGGAATAATTCGCGTAGGGCTTTAGATGGATCTCCCATAATTGCAGTCCCTTGCCATACTCATAGCTTGGACCCCCTGCGCGGCCTTGATAATCCGGCGCCGCTTTGGTGCCTTTACTTTGGAAAAACTTGCCGCCGGATTGAGGTTCCGGAACAGCGGAAAACGCCGTAGAAACAACTCCAAAAAATAACGAAATTGATCCTAGAAAAATAACTGTATCTCTTTGAAAAAGATTGTCTTGCATAAAATTCTCCGCTCTTCTTTTAACCTAAATCCTTCACCCGAATGGGCATATTATATGATGTCTTACAAAGGATATCAAGACAAAAAACCTGTTAAAAGAGCGTGTAAATAAAGGGAGCGAGTGCCGAGCCCTGGCTGAACACGATCAAAAATCCCAGAAGAACCAGTACCGCCACGATCGGGGTAAGCCACCATTTCTTGCGTACTTTTAGAAACGCCCAGAACTCCGAAAGAATCGAGATCTTGCTCATCACAACCCCCTATTTAAAACTGCCTCCCGTAATCTTCTTTGACTCTCTCAACGTGATCCAGCCAATAAGAACCTTCGTTCCCCGGAAACGACCGATTCATGAAATCCTTGCCGGTAAGGCGAAGCAGGAGACCGATCGGTGTGATCACGAGATAAAACACGATGGCCAGGATCACACGCGTCATGACCCAACCCATCAGAAGCGCCAGCGTCATCCAGGCTTTCTGAATGGGCTTGAGCGGCGTGGGCGCAATAAAGCCAAATAGAATCAAAATAGCAGCCAAAGCCAAGACATGAGGCGCGAAGGACTTGCCCCGCCACAAAAAATAGCCTCCCAGAAGACCAAAGGCGATCCCAAGCGTGTATCCAAATTTCCTGAGATCGGTCTTGGAGCTTTGGATCTCTTTGATTTCTTTTAACAGTGACATGTTAATCAGTCCAGCTCAAATTTCTTCTTCCAATCTTTATCTTTATCCAGCGGTTTCTGGTCCTTTTTATCCAGTAAAAAAGAACCCATCACCAGGTAATCCATGTTTGTCCTCATGAAGCAGGTATAGGCCTCTTCCGGCCGGCAAACCAGCGGCTCGCCCCTCACGTTGAAAGAGGTATTGATGATCACGGGGCAATGGTGTTTTTCGTCAAATTTCTTGATCATCTCATAGTACAGGGGATTGCTCTCCGGGTCCACCGTCTGGACTCTTGCCGAATAATCCACGTGCGTCACGGCCGGCACGGATGAACGTACGACGTTTAGCTTTTCAATCCCGAAAAGTTTATCCTCTTCGACGGTCATCTTCCGACGATGCGATTGCCGCACCGGCGCCACCAACAGCATGTAAGGGCTTTTCTCCTCCATCTCGAAATAATCGGATACCTTCTCCTCCAGCACCGAAGGTGCGAAGGGTCTGAAACTCTCGCGGAATTTTATTTTGACATTCATGATCTCCTGCATTTTCGGAGACCGGGCGTCCCCGATGATCGAGCGCGCGCCCAACGCGCGCGGGCCGAATTCCATGCGCCCTTCAAACCACCCGATCACCTTGTCCTGCGAAATAAGCTCCGCGATTCTTTCAGCAATCTGGCTGTTTTGCAGACGGGCATAGGGAATCTGATGGCTGTCGAGATAGGCCTGGATGTCTTCATCCTTAAACTCGGGACCTAGAAAAGAGCCTTTCTGGGAATCTCGGCTGTTTTTTACGATCCTTTTTTTTCCAAGATATTGATGCCACACGAACAAGGCCGCGCCCAAGGCGCCGCCCGCGTCACCCGCGGCCGGCTGGATCCAGATCCCGTCAAAACATTTTTCCTTTAAAATCTTGCCGTTTCCGACGCAGTTTAAGGCCACACCGCCCGCCAGACAAATATTTTTCTTCCCAGTCACTTTCCGGATATGGCGGGCCATACGAAGCATCACTTCCTCGGTCACGTCCTGGACGGATCTGGCCAGGTCCATCTCGCGCTGGGTGATTCTTGTCTCCGGCCTCCGGGGCGGACCTCCAAAAAGCTTATGAAACCGGTCGTTGGTCATCGTGAGGCCCACGCAATAGTTGAAATAGCGCATGTCCAGACGAAATGACCCGTCTTCCTTCAAATCCATAAGCTCTTTTAAAATAAGATCCTTATACTTGGGCTCCCCGTAGGGCGCCAGCCCCATGACTTTGTATTCGCCGGAGTTCACCTTGAAGCCGGCGTAATAGGTAAACGCCGAATAAAGAAGCCCAAGTGAATGGGGAAAGCGGATTTCCTTCAAAATCCGAAGCTCGTTGCCATCACCGACGCCATAGCTCGAAGTGGCCCATTCGCCTACGCCATCCATGGTGAGAACCGCCGCATCCTGATAAGGAGATGGATAAAAGGCGGACGCCGCGTGCGCCTCGTGATGCTCAGGGAAAATAATCTCTCCGTCATAATGAAGTTCAGTGGCAATGAGGTCTTTTATCCAGAGCTTTTGTTTGATCCAGATCGGGAGCGCTTTGATGAAAGAGGCAAAGCCTGTCGGAGCATAGGATAAATAGGTTTCCAGGATTCGTTCAAACTTCAAAAAGGGCTTTTCATAAAACGCGACAAAATCAATGTCTTTTTCGATGAGTCCGCCGGCTTCCAAGCAGTAGCGGATAGCATTTTTTGGGAAGGATTGGTCGTGCTTTTTACGGGTAAAACGCTCCTCCTGGGCGGCGGCAACGATCTCCCCGTCCTTGACCAGGCAAGCGGCACTGTCATGATAAAAAGCTGAAATGCCTAGTATATTCATGAGGACTTTCTTACACCGGGCTCATCAGGCGTAAATCTCGCTTCGGTTTTCCAACGCCGATGATTCCAAACCCACATGTCGGGATACTTTCGAATATACCGTTCCTGAACGCTGACCCATTTTTGGGTGTTCACTCTGACATCCTCTTCCTGATTACCCGTGCGGACAAGATCGATCGGCGACCCTACGATCACGTGGTGACGAAACCCTTGCCGGATCACAAACGCGGGGACGATCGGGGCGCCGGTCGTCATTGCGAACCGAACCGGCGCGACGGCGGTGTAAGCAGGCCGGTTGAAAAAATCCACGAAGATCCCGTCCGCGAAGTCCACGTCCTGATCCACCGCAAATCCAAGAATCCCGTTGTTCTTTAAAACGCCAAGCATCGCCCGCACCGAAGCGTCGCGGTAGATGGTCTTGACTTTCATTTTTTCTCTTGTGGCCACAAGCAGTCGGTCATATTTTTCAAAATAAATCTTCTTCGCGATCACGGTGAGCGGATAGCCCTTCAGCGCCGAATAGCCGCCCATGATCTCCCAATTCCCGAAATGCGCGGTTGTAATGATGATGCCTTTGCCGGCGGCAAGCCCCCGGTCCAAATGCTCATAGCCTTCGGTCGTCACATACTCGTCAAACCGCGGGATCAATTTATCCAGCAGCGCCAGTTCCGCCAGCGTCTTGCCGTAATGTTCGAAGACCCTCCCGCCGAGGGCACGGATTTCTTTTTCGGATTTCTCCCCGCCAAAAGCCAGTCTTAAGTGGGAAAGCGTTTTTTTCTTTTCTTTGGGTAAAAGATGAAACGCGGCTCTTCCCAAAGCGCCGCCAAAGGAAACGCCGGCACGATACGGTAACCATAGGAAAATCCGCCTGGTGAGGAGAAGTAACGTGACAAAAACATCACGATAGAATTTTTTTTTCATACTTGCATTTTTTGGACCAACAAAACTTCATGCGTAGGCCACGAAAAAGGGTTGAGATGGTGAATCATGGATCTCAAACTTCTGGAAATAGGATCATATTCATTTTTTCCTCTAAGAGCGTTTGTGACTTGGCGAACGGTCTGACCCCAGTGTTTAAAAGCCGTGAGATTTTTATCTTTTTTCTGTATGACATTTATGAAATTTTTGAATTTTTCACCTAGAGGAATAAACTTGACGCTTTTTATAGGACTGTGCCAAACCGTCTTATAACCAGAGAACAATGCTTTGGGACCAATGAGTTCACCTCCTGCAAACGTATTCGCCCGACACAAATCACAGTAAAAAATATACCCTCCCGGTGTTAATTTTTGACCCATAAGATTCACTAGGGCGTTCCGACTCTCCCGGTCCTTAATAGAGGAGAACACGGCTGAAACATTGATCCAATTAAAACAGTTATCCGTAAACGGCAAGGTGTTCCCCGTATAATGTTCATAACGAACGGCGGGATTCAGTTTCTTTGCAAGCGTCACGGCATTCGGCCTCAAATCAACGCCTGTCAGTTGCTCCGGTTTCAACCCCAGATCCAAATATGTGCGAAGACTTCGTCCGTTGCCGCAACCCACATCCAGCACTCGAAAGAACTCGACGGGTTGCTTGCTTAACCGCAAAGCCTTGGTGAGGACATAAAAAATACTGAGACGATATAACAGTTCAAAATCATCTTTAAGCGGATTCCAGGCGTCGGATTCACCGGGTTCTAATTTTTGATATTCAGACAAAATAAAGGGAGCATCAAAACTCTCGGTCATGAGGGCGCTGGAATCTCTCCTTTCCACGTCGGCCATTCGCTTTGCTGACGCCAAAGAGTTGGCTTTTCCTCCCTCCGGTCGGCGCAAAGCTCTATTCGAATCCCAGACCCCTCTTAAGTGCAAAAATATTTCGGAGAGACTGGGATTCGAACCCAGGAACCAGTTTTACCCGGTTAACCACTTAGCAGGCGGTTGCATTCGGCCTCTCTGCCATCTCTCCAAAAGCGTTGACTCAAATTTTGTAACGGCGGCAATTAAAAAATCCGGAGGGGGTAGGATTCGAACCCACGATACCTTTCGGTATAACGGTTTTCAAGACCGCCGCGTTAGACCACTCTGCCACCCCTCCTGATTACTTTTTAAGGACGGTCAGTCCGCTCATGTAAGGTCTTAAGACTTCGGGGACGAGCACCGAACCGTCCGCATTCTGAAAATTTTCCAGGATTGCGATCATCGTGCGCGGAAGCGCGAGACCTGAACCGTTCAGCGTATGAACGAATTCCGTTTTTCCCGACTCCTTGCGCCTGTAGCGGATATTGGCGCGGCGCGCCTGAAACGCCTCGAAATTACTGACCGAGGAAACCTCGAGCCAGCGCCCGAGGCCCGGCGCCCAGACTTCGAGGTCATAGCATTTGGCAGCCGCAAAACCCATGTCGCCGCTGCAAAGCTGCATCACGCGGTACGGAAGCTCGAGTTTCTGTAAAATTCTTTCCGCGTCCTTCAGCAATTTCTCGTGCTCGTCATAAGAACTCTCCGGCTTGCAAAATTTCACGAGCTCCACCTTGTCAAACTGATGCACGCGCACAAGCCCTTTGGTGTCTTTGCCATAGGAGCCCGCCTCGCGGCGAAAACAGGGGGTGTAGGCCGTGTATTTGAGCGGCAGCTCCTCCTCTTTTAAGACCTCATCGCGATGGAGATTAGTGATAGGCACTTCCGCCGTTGGGACTAGAAATAGATCGTCATCTTTCAGACGGTACATGTCCTCTTCAAACTTGGGCAATTGCCCCGTCCCGGTCATACTCAACCGGTTCACTAAAGACGGAGGCCAATACTCGGTGTAACCCTCCTTGGTGTGCTCATCCAGCATAAAATTGATCAGCGCTCGCTGTAACCTGGCCCCGGCGCCCGTATAAACGGCAAAGCCGCTGCCCGTGATCTTGGCCGCCCTCGGAAAATCTAAAATACCCAGGTCCTGCCCTATCTCGATATGTTCTTTTAGCTTAAAATCGGGCTTTTTAGGAGTCCCCCAGGTCAAAATCTGAGTATTTTGTGTATTATCTTCTCCATTTTTAACTGATTTATGAGGTATATTTGGGAAAATTAGAATTAAATCTGTCAATTTTTTATTATTATCCCCCACTTTTGATTCTAAATTGTCTATTTTTTGGGAAATGACCTTCATAGAGGCAATAGTCGGCTTTGGATCCTTCTTCTCCTTAATAAGACCAGTGATCTTATCATTGGCCTTATTCCTCTCGCCACGAAGTGCCTCTAGCTCCTTCATAAGCCCGCGACGGGTAGAGTCCATCTTCAGAAAACCTTCAAAATCAAGCTTGGGAGCTCTGGTTTTGAGGGCTTCCTTGACTTCGTCTTTGTGTTCTCTTATATAAGCTAAATCTAACATATTATTAACTCCCTATAACATGAGCGAAATTTCTTCGAAGCTCGCGACGGCTTGACCGCGCGGGCGAAGAAGAATGAGCCGGGAGAGGATCGAACTCTCGACACCTGCCTTAAAAGGGCAGTGCTCTACCAACTGAGCTACCGGCTCTAATTTTGGATTAGCCTATCAGCGCACCAACTGCCTCCGGCCCTACGGGCCGTAGGCCCGGAGGGAGCTACCGGCTCCTAAACTTGGGTCAGCTCTTTTTCCTTCTGGTCTTGAGCCTGATCTACCATCTGAATATACCGGTCGGTAAGCTTTTGGATGTCCAACTGAAACTTGAAACTTTCGTCTTCCGTGGTCTTCTTGTCTTTCTCAAGGACTTTGATCCGTTCGTTGGATTCGCGGCGTATCGAGCGGATGGACACGCGGGTTTCTTCGGTGACCCTCTTTACGATCTTCACGAGCTCCTCGCGGCGTTCGCGCGTCAAGGACGGCACGACGAGCCGCACCAATTTTCCGTCAATCACGGGTGCGATCCCAAGATCGGAATCCATGATTGCTTTTTCAATGGACTTAAGCGCCGCGGCGTCCCAAGGATGGATCAAAAGCATCTTGGGCTCCGGGATTGTGATATTGGCGATTTGTTTTAGCGGAGTGGGCGACCCATAATAATCCACGCGGATATTCTCGACCATGCCGGCGCTGGCGCGGCCAGACCGGACGCCCGCGCAATTTTGGAACATCACATCGAGCGCCTTTTTCATCCGTTCTTCCGCGTCAACGAGTATAGATTTTCCGGTGTCCATATTATTTGGAAACGATGGTCCCGATGTTTTCACCGGTCACGACCCGGCGGATGTTTCCATGTTTCATCAGATCAAAAACGACGATCGGGAGATCGTTATCCATGCACAGACTGATCGCCGTGGCGTCCATCACCTTCAACCCTTTCTTCAAGACCTCGATATAACGGAGTTTGCTGAAGCGTTTGGCATTTTTATTTTTCTTGGGGTCGGCGGAATAAATTCCATCCACTTTGGTTGCCTTCAGGATTACTTCGGCGCCCAATTCAATGGCCCTCAACGCGGCCGTTGTGTCGGTCGTAAAATAGGGGTTGCCCGTTCCGCCCGCCAAAATCACGATCCTGCCTTTTTCAAGATGCCGGATCGCGCGCCGCCGAATATAGGGTTCGGCCAATGCCTCCATCGCGATGGCCGTCTGCACCCGCGTGAAAGCGCCTTTTCTCTCCAGCGCGTCCTGAAGCGCCATCCCGTTAATGACCGTCGCGAGCATGCCCATATAATCCGCGGTAGAACGGTCCATGCCGCGCGCAGCGGCCTCCAGCCCGCGAAAAATATTGCCGCCGCCAATGACCACCGCAAGCTCGACGCCCATGTTTTTGATCTCTTTCAACTGAAGCGCGATAGAATCCACCACGTGGGGATCAATCCCATAACCGACGTTGCCTTGGAGCGCTTCGCCGCTGATCTTAAGCAGGACTCGCTTATAAGTTTTTTGCTTCACCCCACCACCTCCTTTTTTCCACCGCAGAACTGAAGAATTTTTACCATGGCGGTGGAAGGATTCGCTGCAAGCGAATCCAAAGATTCTTCGAATCTGAAAGGAGGTGGTGGGGTCAT
>Ga0080064_1001162_pt1 | contig 57237 bp, 47 predicted proteins | sample Subgrocontami54m_FD_69260 | JGI IMG/M metagenome (GOLD analysis project Ga0080064, IMG submission 69260) | Subsurface groundwater microbial communities from S. Glens Falls, New York, USA - GMW46 contaminated, 5.4 m (SPADES assembly) (version 2) ...
CGCGGTCCACACCGTCGTCCGAACGATTGACGATTGGCACCAGCCCATCTCGCGCATGCCAAGAACACGCCACGTTTGTCGACAGTCTCAAACCGGGGGAGGTGAAGACACGGCGCCGCACCCGACGTCACTGCGGCAGTGTCGTCCGCGTGGGTACCCAATCCGGATCCACGAGTTCGTAGACGGCAATCGCCTCGCCCTTGCCCTTCACTTTCACCGCTTCGTCCGCGACGCGAAGTGTGAACTCGGTTCGCATTTTGAGCGCGTCGACGACGCTTCCGGTGACCAGCACCGCCGCACGGTAGGTCTTCGTCAGTCCTTCGACACGAGACGCCAGGTTGACCGCGTCACCGATGACGGTCGACTCGATCTTCGACGAAAAACCGATGGTGCCCATCATCACGGTTCCGCGATGGATCCCAATGCCCGTGTCGATCGTCGGCAACCCCTTCTCGTGCCGCGCAGCGTTGAACTCGTGCAGTGCCTTGCGCATCGCCAGCGCCGCCCGCAACGCGCCGTCGGTGTGCTCGTCGTCGAATAGCGCCATGACGGCATCGCCGATGTACTTGTCGATGAACCCTCCGTGATTCCAGATCGCTTCGCCCATGCGCGGAAGGTACTCGTTGAGAAAGCGAAACATGTCCTCCGGCGTGCTGTTCTCCGAGAGGGTCGTGTACCCGCGGATGTCGGAAAACAGGATCGTCATTGGACGGGTCACCGCCGTTCCGACGTGGATGTTCTCGATGCCATCGGGCGCGATGACCGAAAGAAATTTGCCCGGAACGAACCGCTCGAACGACGCGAGCGTTCGACGAATGCGCCAGAATGACTTCTGCAACGCACTGGTCATCTCGTTGAACGACACCGCAAGCGCGCCGATTTCGTCGCCGCGAGCGATCTCCGCGCGGTGGTCGAGATCCCCCTCGGCGATCTGCGACGCACTCGACTGCAGTTTCCGAAGAGGATTCGACAGCCATCGCGCGAGCAGAAATGCACCGAGCAAACCGAACAGAAGGCCGATCGAACCGATGACCAGCACCTGGCGCACGGCCGCTGCGACGGCACGGTCGACGTCGCGCAGGGAGATCCCGATGCGCAAGACGCCGATCGGCGTCCCGCCGCTGTCGCGAATGTCCGCCGAGACTTCGACGACTCGCTCACCTCGATGCGCGCGCAGCCGTCCGGGCGGAAAAGCAATGTCGGTCAACAGCCACGTCTCGGCTTCGCGCGGCGCACCGACCTGCAGCGCGTGGGTCGTGATCCACGCCGGGACGACATCGGGAATGTACTGCTGGTCGTGCGTCCGCGGGGCGGCCACGGGGATCACGTTGTCGTGCCGTCGGTCGTGAACGATCGCGTACGTGAGCGACGGGTCATCCTCCAGCAACAACCCCTCGGAGATCGCGAGCTGGCTCCAGTTCTCGTCGTACAACTGCCCGTACCAACTTCGAGACAACGCCACCGCGAGTGCCCGCGCTTCCTGTCGTTTGTGCGTTCGGATCGAATCGCGCTGCACCCGCGCCCATTGCACCATCACGCTCCCGACGATCGAGACGATGAGCACGGTGGTCGCCAGCATCAGCCGCGTGCGGATCGAACGAAACCCTCGCGGTGCGGGCGTCATGGCGTTTGCACCTCGATGCCGCGCACCATGACGGTCCAGCGAATCCGCTGCCCGGGGTCGGGAATGTCCTCGGGAATGCCGAGGGTCACCGGACCGCCGAGGGACGTGGGAATCGGCCTCGGCGGGTCACCGTACCGCAGCACGACCAACGCGTCGTGACGAAGCACGTCGTCGCCGTCGAGTCGGTTGGCATGCGAGAGGTCACGATCGACCACGGAACGATCGCGCACGCGGACGATGGACGTGGGAGTCACTGCGACGTTCGCAGCCGCGAGAAGATCGCGCACGCGCACACCGCCCAGACGCACTCGACCCGCGGGCCACCGCAGCCGATAGCCCACGCGGACGTCGATGGACGTCTGCGGAAGCGCGGCGAGATCGGCCGCGCGGAATGTCCGACCGGCCACGGTGACCTCGGGTTCCGACGAGCCGAGAATCACGTCGGTCACGTAGAAGCACCAGAAGTTTTCGGCGAAGCGGGGCAGGGTCTCCGGATGCGACGTGTGCGGAAAGACCAGAAGAATGGGCCCGCCGTCGGCTCGCGCAAGCGGACTGCCATTGCGTTCGAACGCAAGCATGATCGGGAAGTGACGCAGGTCGTCGAGCGGAACCGTGACGAAGTACCCGTCGTACGCGAGAAACGTCACTTCCGTGACACCGTCTGCCACGCCCACCCGATCGAGCAACGTCGCGACCGAGATCCCGCGAAAGTTGAACTCGGGCACCGGCGCAGTGTTCTGAAACGGAGTCCGCGTCCGAAGGACCGTCGTCGGCCCGCGCGCGAGTTCGGCCAGCGTCGAGCGCCACGGCGCGCGCGAACGCGTCTCTCCCGAGACGACGAGCGCCCAATCGGCCAGCGTCTCCGCGCGAGCGTGGCGCGCGAGGCTCGCAGCGTTCTGGCGCTGGGCTTCCCGGCGCCAACGCGCGAGTTCCGCTTCGGACGGACGGCGTGCACACGCGAGCAGCACGACGCCGAGCGTGCATGCGAGATGAATCATTCGTCGAAGACTTCCCATGCGTCCGCGGGGTGACAGCTTGTATCACACCGAGTTCGCCTCCCGCGGAATCCGCGTCGAGTTGGCGTGGTGTCCCGCCGTGTCGGGGCCATACCGTGTAGTCTGCGGCTGGAGGTTTCATGGTCGCACCCTCGCCCGCGCTCACGATCGATCTGCCACGTGCACGGGCGCACTGGGCGTTGCGTCAGGGTTTGTCCGCCGTTCTCAAGGCCCCGCTCGACACGCTCCTCGCGGCAACCGGCTGGCCCCGCACGCTCGGCGGCGCCGACGTGTACCTCGCCGTTCGCGCGCGCGCGCGGTGGACGTCGCGCAGTGCGCTGGACGCGGCGGTGACCGAATCGGCTGTGCAGGTGGTGCCGGCCGTGCGCGGGTGCATTCATCTCGTTCCGCGCGTCCACGTGCCGCTCGCGCTTCGCATTGCGGAAGAGCAGGCCCGGCGGCGAATGGAGCGCGAGCTCGAGAAGGCCGACGTCGCGTGGAGCGAGATCGAGGCGCTCGGCGCCGCAGTCGTCGCAACGCTCCGGCGCGGGGCGCGAACGACCGACACGTTGCGCAAGGAACTTCCGGACGGCGCCGTGCGAAGCCTCGGCGAGAGAGGTCGGAAGCTGGGCCTGTCCTCGACGCTTCCGCCCACGCTCCGGCATCTGGAGTTTCTCGGACGCGTCGAGCGAACGCTCGAGGGCGGACGCTTGGACACCGAACGGTACGTGTGGCGCGTTCCCGCGCGTGATCCGTTTTCCGACCACGATGTGCCGAACGATGCACCCGAGCGCAACGCTCGGCTCGCGGACATCTTCTTGCGCCAGTCGGGCCCGTCGAGTGTCGGCGATCTCGCGGCGTGGGCCGGCTGGTCGAAACGCGACGCCTTCGATGCTCTCTCTCGCACGGGTGCGGCGCCGGTTCGCGTCGAAGGCTACGCGGACGATGCATTCATCGTGCAAGACGACGTCACGGCGCTGCGCGGCCGACCACTGATCTCCGAGCGCGTGGCGCTCTTGCCGTTCGAGGACAACTTCGTCGTGCAGCGCGGCGGACCGGCGCGCCTGGTCGACCCACGACATCACGGCAAGAAGATCCCCGTGTGGGGCGGGACGAAGGGCACGACCATCGGGGACGCGACGCACATGTCGATGCGCACGGTCGTCGTCGGTGACGCGATTGCCGGACTGTGGGAGTTCGAATCGGACACGGGCCAGATCGTCGTTCACACGTTCGACGTCGTGCCGCCGAAAGTGCAAAAGGACATTGACTCGACGGCCGCGGAGACGGCGGTCTTCCTGCGCGACGAGATCGGACACGCGCGGAGTTTCGCGCTCGACACCGACGAGACGGTACGCGAGCGCGCAAGGTTGTTGCGGAAGATGTCCGCGAAGAAGCCCACGGCGTAGGCGACCGGGCAGCGATTTCGCGAAGCGACGATCGTGGGATATACTTGCTCGCTATGGCCCACACGGAACGATTGGCCCCGCGCCGTTCGACGGCACCGCGGTTTGCCGCGCTCGTTGTCGCTCTGTGCGTTGCGCCGTTCGCGGGTTGTTCTGTGCTCGTCAATCCGGATCCGGCGAGACTTCCTCAGCGGGACGGGCAGCGCACCGGCGGCGACGGTGCGAGCGGGGAGGACGGAGCGACGCCGGACGACGTCTTGGCCGGTGACGACACCGTCGATCTGCCCGATGTGCAAGACCCGCCGATGGATGCACCGACAGGCACGGACGTCGTCGTGCGAGTAGACGTCGGCTGCGCCTGCTCGACTGGGCAAGTCTGCTGCGGCGGAGCATGCCGCACGATTTCGAACGACACGGCAAACTGTGGACGCTGCGGAAACGTCTGCCCGCCTCGACCCAACGCAACGCCCGTGTGTGTGACCGGCAACTGCATGGCCGGCTGCAATCGCGGATTCGGCGATTGCGATGGAAACACGTCGAACGGGTGCGAAACGAACACGAACGATTCCAGCGAAAACTGCGGGCGCTGCGCGAACCGCTGTCCGGGTGGCGGTCGTTGCTTCACGGGAATGTGCTCGATGCTGACGTGCCCCATGGGCATGGCGGACTGCGACGGCAACGCCGCGAACGGGTGCGAGACCGCCCTCAACACTCCCTCGCATTGCGGCTCGTGTACCCACGCCTGCAGGATGGGCTACGACACGTGCGTTCCGTCCAGCTCCGTTGGGTTGGTCTGTTGCCGTCCAGTCACAGGCGCCTGCGGCGATTGGAACTGCTCGGCGATGTGCCGGCGATCGGCGACGTTTCAATCGTTCTGCTGCGAACGCTGAACGGCCTCAGCGCTTGTGCCGCGTGGCGCGCAGTTCGTCGAGTTGCGATTGCACGGCTGCGCGCACGCGGGCGTCGAGCGTTCGCACGGCTTCGTCGTCGTCGGGCGATGCGTCAGGCGGCGCGATGGGCGCACCGATCCGATAGCGCAATCGCGTCGGGATCGGCAGGTGCGGAAAGGGACCCACCGTCAGACCCCACGGGAGCGAAAGATGGATCGGAAAGATCTCCGCTCGCGCGATCTGCGGCAAGCGCAGCGCGCGCGCGATTCGTCGCCCCGTCGTGAGCACGACGAGCGTCTCGTGCGCACCGGCGTGCGCGATGGGCACGATGGGGACCCCCGTCGCAATCGCGATGCGCGCGTACCCGATGCGTCCGCCGAACACGACGTCCCAACGTTTCGAGTACGGCCGCCAAGTGTCCAGGTCGCCTCCGGGGAGTACGAGCAGATCGCGGCGATACTCGACGAGCACTCGATTGGCGATGGCACGCCCACCGCGCAGCACGCCGCGGCGGGAGAAGTACGGACCCGTCAGCGCCGTCGAGAGCACCATCTCGTGCGCCATCGGATGCAACGGTCGCTCGACGCCGAAGTGTCGATACCACGCGACGCCGAGGCCCCACACGTCGGGGATCGTCGTGCCGCCCGAGTGATTGCAGACGAACATCGCGGGCGCGGGCGGGACGTGTTCCCACCCGGTGACCTCGAGCGGGAAATACCGCCCGTCGCCGAATAGATTCCCGAACGAGCGAACCGTCTCCGCAACAGCGCAGGGGTCGTACGCCCCCGGATCGGTGCCCCACCGTGAGCCCCCGTCGCGGTGCAACCATCGAAGGAACTGGCCCTTTTCAGGTTCCATGGCTGCGGTCGTGCGTCGTGGCTGGATGCATGCGGGGCATGTCGCTCGCAGGATACTGGCGCGGCCGCCCGACGCAATGCAGTCTCCATGGGAGTTGGCATGGCGAGCGTCGTAGACCATTTCGCGAGGGCGTCGCTTCGCGCGCGCGGATATCGCAGCATTCGCGTGCCGACGTCGGTCGGTCGCATGCACGTGCTCGATGCGCGCGGCCAGGGCTCGCTGCCACCGGTCGTCCTCCTGCACGGTCTGACGTCGGCCGGCGTGCACTTCACTCCGTTGCTGCACCGCCTGCGTCCCGACGTCTCGCGGCTCATCATCCCGGACATGCCGGGACACGGATTCAGCGAGCTGCCGGAAAACGGCTTCGATCCGGAAGTGCTGCGCCGCGGCTTGTTCGAAGCGTTGGACCATGTGATCGACGAGCCGGCCCTGATCTTCGGAAATTCGCTGGGCGGATACGCCGCGATTCGATACGCGCTCGAGCGGCCCGACCGTGTTCGCGGTCTCGTTCTCGCGTCGCCCGCGGGCGCGACGATGACCCCAGACGAGATGCAGTCCATGCGCCAGACGTTTCGAATCGAGCAGCACGCCGACGCGTTGTCATTCATCGATCGGCTGTTTGCCAAGCGCCTGCGTTCGCGACAGATTTTCGCCTGGGGCCTTCGCCGACAGTTCCGTCGAATGCAGGTTGATCGTTGGATGGACGCCATCGCGGACGCCGAGTTGCTCCGCGCCGAGCACTTGAACGCGATCGTTCAACCCACGCTGCTCATCTGGGGGCGCGCCGAGCGGATCCTTCCGGCGCGTCACCTCGCGTTCTTTCGCGAGCATCTTCCGTCGCACGCGCGGATCGAGGAGCCGCAGCACTTCGGTCACAGCCCCTTCCTCGACGACGCGCGTGCGCTCGCCGTCCGCATGCTGGCCTTCGGCGCGGACGTTTCGGGGCACACGCTCCGAACGACGCGCGATCGCCACGCGCTCCCGCGAACGGCGTAGCGACTAGAAAAGCGCGAGCTGGCGCGTCGGACGCCGAAACGTCGTTGCCTCGGGCTCGGCGTGCTCACCGGTCTGGAGTCCCAGCCGCTCGCAGTGAATGTGAAACAGCTGCTCGATCGCGTTCCAGCGCGGACCGGCGCCCTCCATGCGCTTTCCAAAACGGCTGTCGTACGTCCGGCCGCCGCGCACGTCGCGAATCGCCCGGCGAATTTTCTCGGCACGAAGCGGCATTGCCTCTTCGATGCGCTGATCGAAGATCGGGAGCACTTCGCGCGGCAGGCGAAGCAGGATGCAGAAAGCCCTTCGAGCTCCGGCCTCCCGTGCCCGCTCGAGGATCTCGGGAATGTCGGCCTCGTTGAGCCCCGGGATGACGGGCGCGATGGCCACGCCGGTCGGAATGCCGGCGTCGGAGAGAATGCGAAGGGTCTCGAAACGCCGCGCAGGCGTGGCAGCGAACGGCTCGATGCTGCGCGCGTTCGCCTCATTCGCGAATGGAATGCTGAGGTACACCATCACGTTGGCGTCGCGTGCGAGCTGTTGAAGAACGTCGACGTCTCGACGCACGAGCGCGCTCTTGGTAATGACGCCCATCGGGTTTCGATACGCCGCGCACACTTCGAGGCAGGCGCGCGTCACGCCGTAGTGCGCTTCGTGCGGCTGATAACAATCCGTCGCGCCCGAGAACACGATGGTCTCGCCCCGCCACGACGGGGCGTCAAGTTCGCGCTGCAACGCTTCCGCTGCGTTGATCTTCACGACGATCTTCCGATCGAAATCCGTGCCGGCCCCGAGGTCCAGATACGAATGCATCGGCCGCGCGTAGCAGTACGCGCACGCGTGAACGCAGCCGCGGTACGGGTTGAGGCTCCAACGGAACGGAACGTCGGGGCTCTCGTTGCTCGAGAGCACCGTGCGAGCGCGTTCTTCCATCACCTCGAGCCGCGCGCTCGGGGCCTCGCCGAGGTAGTCGACGTGGACACTCGCGTACGGGTTCGGTGGGTTCGATACGCTGCGCGGCACGATGCTCCGGGGATCGGTTCGCTTACCGCGTCGGGACCGATCGCGCCACGGGAGGGCGGGCTCGGCCGTGGTAGCGTGCGCACAGGTGCCGATCCGATGAGCCGACGCTGGGGATGCTGACGAGCGTTCCAACGGATTCCATCGCCGGCCGTGCCCTCGAGCCGCTCGTCGGATCGCGCGCGGAACAGTGTGCGTTCGAGCCGCAGACCGGCTTGCTGACGCTCACGTTCTACGCAGGACAGAAGCTCCGTCTGGTCGTGGGAATCGGTCCGCGCGTCGTCGGCTACGGCCTTGCGTCGCGCTCGCCGCGAGCGAAGGCCAACGCGACGCAGCCGCTCGTCGCGGCGCTGCGGGCGCACATTGACGGACATCGAGTGCGCGGCGTGGCGTGGCTCGATGGTCAACTGTGGCTGACGGTCGGCGGCGATGGCGTCACAGCCCGGGTCGCGATGCGTGCGGGCCGGCGCGGGGAGGTTCGGGTGATCGACGTCGACGGCCGAACGGTCATCGCGTGGCCGATTTCGAACGCGGACGACCGCGCATCGGCAGCGGAGCAGGTCGCTCCCGCGAGCTTCGACGACGCAGCCGCGCTCGCGCATGCGGGCGATGCGATGGTGGAGCAAGCGGACCGGCTCGGGCTCGACGCGAGCACCGTGGTCCTGCGGCGCGCGATGCAGCGAGCCGCGGATCAGCTCACCCGTCGCGAGGCTGCCGTCGCCGGTGACCTTGCGCGACTCGAGGACGTCGCGCGCCTCCAGAAGATCGGCCGGCTCCTGCTCGCGCAGGGCGCAAAGATTCGGCGCGGGGCTCGAACCGCGACGCTCGACGACTGGGAGGACGGCGGGACGGTGGACATCGCACTGGACCCGGCGCATCCGGCCAAGGCCCAGGCCGAAGGATTCTTCTCAAAGGCGCGGCGCTATCAGCGTGGGCGCGCCGCGATGCTCGCCCGACTCGAGACGACTCGCGCGCAACTCTCGCGCCTTCGCGATTTGCAGGGCGAGTTCGATTCCACAACGATCGATGCCACGTCGATCGAACAGTGGGCGCAGCGGGTGCGCGAAGCGGGAATCCGCGTGCCGCAAGCGCAGACGTCGGGCGCGGTCGCACGCGAGCGACCCTCTCGCAGGCCGTTTCACACGTACGTCGGAGCCAACGGCGGCAAGATTCTCGTGGGCCGCGGCGGTGCGGACAACGACGAGTTGATCCGACGCTACGCGAGACCGCACGACTTGTGGCTTCACACCAAGGGCGTGCACGGCGCCCACGTCGTCGTGCCTCTCGAGAAGAACACGACATGCCCGAGCGAGCTGCTCGTCGATGCGGCGACGCTTGCCGCGCATCACAGCGACGCGCGCGGAGAGACGACCTGCGAGGTGAGCTACGTCGAGCGCCGGCACGTGCGCAAGCCCCGCGGCGCGCCCCCGGGAGCTGTCACGCTCGATCAAGAGAAAGTGCTGGTGCTACGAGTCGAACCCGATCGCGTTGCGCGCCTGCTCGCCGCCCGCGACGAAACCGCGTGAGCAACACCCCCTCTTCGCTTCTCCCCACTCTCAACTCTCGACTCTCGACTCTCTTCCCACTCTCAACTCTCGACTCTCTTCCCACTCTCGACTCTCAACTGTCGACTGTCGACTCTCTTCCACAGTACCCTGCCGTCCCCTCTGGAGGTTCGACGTGGCCAGGTTTCTCGACGATATCAAGCGCACCCACCGATGCGGCGCATTGCGCGAATCGGACATCGGCAAGACCGTGGTTCTGTTTGGCTGGGTGCAGAGCGCACGCGATCAGGGCGGCGCGATCTTCGTGGACCTGCGGGATCGCGAGGGAATCGCGCAGGTGGTCTTCGATCGCGAACACGACGCGGAGGGACACAAGCTCGCCGAACAACTTCGCCGCGAGTGGGTCATCGGCATTGCCGGCGTCGTTCGCGATCGGGGCGCCATGCGCAATCCCCGGCTCGCGACCGGCGCGATCGAAGTGTTGGTTACGTCGGCGACCGTGTTCAATCGTTCGGAGACTCCGCCGTTCGAGATCGAGGACGACACTGACACCGGGGAAGAGAAGCGGCTCGAGTACCGCTACCTCGATCTTCGCCGTCCGAAGATGCAGAAGATCTTTCTCACGCGGCATCGCATCAACCAGGTGACGCGCTCGGTTCTCGACAGCGAAGGCTTTCTCGAGATCGAGACGCCCTCGCTCATCAAGTACACGCCGGGCGGTGCGCGCAACTTCCTCGTTCCGTCGCGGTCATACGCCGGCAAGTTCTACGCGCTTGCCGAGAGTCCGCAGTTGTTCAAGCAGTTGTTCATGGTCGCGGGCTTCGATCGATACTTCCAGCTCGCGCGATGTTGGCGCGACGAGGACTTGCGCGTCGATCGCCAGCCCGAGTTCATGCAGATCGACGTCGAGATGTCGTTCTGCACGCAAGACGACGTGTTCGGCGTCGTCGAGAAGCTCGTGTTTCGAATCTGGAAGGACGTTCTCGGAGTCGACTTGCTCGCCCGGTTTCCGTCGGGACATTTTCCGCGGGTGCCGTTCGCCGAGTCGATGCGCCGCTTCGGCAACGACAAGCCCGACATGCGCTACGGGATGGAGCACGTCGATCTCACCGAGCTGATGATCGAGCACGGCGGCGGCGGGATTCCGATGCTGGCAGAGATCTCCGAGCGATTCGCGCGTGGCGACGACCGACGCGATCTGCCGAGTCACATCTTCAAGGCGATGGTCGTGCCGGGCACGGCGGGCCCGGAGGGCAAGGGTCTCTCGCGTACGGAGACCGACAAGCTGGAGGAGTTCGTCAAGTCGATGGGCGCCAAGGGGCTCGCGCGCGCGAAGGTGGCCGAGGACGGCACGTGGACGCAGTCCCCGTTCGCCAAGACGATCACTCCGGAGTTCCGTACGGCCGTCAACGCCGCCACGGGCGCGAAGGCCGGCGATGTCATCCTGTTTCAGTTCGGTCGGCAGGCGCAGGTGCAGACCGTCATGGCGAATCTTCGATCGCACGTCGCGAGGAAGCTCGGCCTCGTCCCCGAGTTCGGCACGCTCAAAGACGACTACAACTTTCTGTGGGTCGTGGATCCTCCGCTGTTCGAGTACGACGACGACTCGAGGTCTTGGTCCGCCGCGCATCACGCGTTCACGCGTCCGCACGACGCGTGTGTGCCGCTGCTCGAGACCGACCCAGGCAACGTCCTGTGTCACCGATACGACCTCGTACTGAACGGGTTCGAAATCGCCGGCGGCTCGATCCGACTGCACGACCCCGACGTGCAGCGCAGAGTCTTCAACGCGCTGGGAATCTCCGACGACGAAGCGCGGGCGAAGTTCGGTTTCTTGCTCGACGCGCTCAAGTTCGGAGCGCCACCGCACGGTGGAATTGCCGTCGGGCTCGATCGCCTCGTGATGTTGTTGACGGGTGCGGAGAGCCTGCGCGAAGTCGTCGCGTATCCGAAGACGCAGAAGGGCGTGGACTTGCTCACGGGCGCTCCCGGGACCGTTTCGCCCGAGCAACTCACGGAGCTTCGCATCGCGGTCGTGAAGGCGCCGTAGGTGTCGACGTCGCGAACGTTCGCGACGCGTTGGCTCGGGCGCGTGTCGTACGGCGCGACACACGAGTTGCAGCGTGAACTGCAGGCGCAGCGCATTCGCGGTGAGATACCCGATACGCTTCTGCTCTTGGAACACGGCCCGGTGATCACCCTCGGACGCGGCGCGAACGAGACGAACATCGTTGCGCCACGCGACGTGCTCGCGCGAGCGGGCGTCGAGATCCACGAGACCGGTCGCGGCGGCGACGTGACGTATCACGGGCCGGGGCAGCTCGTGGCGTACGCGATCTTCGACCTGAAGCCTGAGCGATGCGACGTGCGCCGCTTCGTGCGTGACCTCGGTCGCGTGATGAGTGCGCTTGCCGACGACGCAGGATTCGGCGCGGGCGAGATGCCGGGGATGATCGGAACGTGGATCGACGTTGCCGCGCCACGGGAGCCCTGGCCAGGCGCAGAGCGTGCGACGCAACCCGCGAAGATCGGAGCGATCGGCGTTCGCATCTCGCGCTGGGTCACGATGCATGGATTCGCGTTCAACGTGTCGACGGACCTCTCGCATTTCGATTGGATCGTGCCGTGCGGAATCCGCGAACACGGCGTGACGTCGCTCGCGGCGCTCGGCGTGACGCAGTCGGTGCGCGATATCGCGCAGCCCACCGTTGGACACTTCGAACGTGTGTTCGACGCGCGGTGCACCTCGCGCACGGGTTTCGACGGGTAGGGTTGCGCGTCGTCAGCGAATCATCGGCCGGCAGCGCGTGTCGGTCATCGGCGTTCGGCGGTCGCCTTCGAGCCCGGAACAAAAGAACACGAATACCTCATTCGACCCAAACGACGTCGTGATCACTTCGTCGCGTCCCGCGATTCGTCCGTTGACTACGCTGGCGCCGAGTTCTGCATCGGCGTCTGGCTGCGCGTTTCGCAAGACGTCGCCGAACGTCGCGCGGGTCGTTGCGCCCGCGCCCGTCACGCGTGCAAGCCAGATCGCTCCCGCGCGGGAGACGCCATCGACCGTCGCGCCCGGCGCGCCGATGACGATCTCGTCCCGCCCGTCGGCATCGAGGTCACCGGCGGCGAGCGACGAACCAAACCCTTCGGCGCCGTCCGCGCAGTTCGCGCCGCGGCCTGGCACGGGTGCGCAGTCGAGCGGTGGCGTGACTTCGGGCCAGCCGTTCGCGTCGCAGTCGGTCGTCGAAATCGACGCGCTGGACAGAAACACGTGCACGCGCGCGCGACGTCCCATCGCGTCTCGCCGCGCACCGACGATCACATCGTCGCTGCCGTCGCCGTCGACGTCGCCGACCGCCACGGCTCCACCGAATCCCGGCTCGTCGGCGCGGCGGACGCATCCGCGCTGTTGCATCGGACGAGCGACGCGCGGGTCGCCCGACAGTACGATGACGGCGTTTGCACCCGGCGCTCCCGCGGCAACGAGAAGATCCGTCGCTGTCGATCCCGGCACGCGCACTCGACCGACCGCGAGCGAATCGCCCATGCGCGCGTCGATGGGTACGTTCCTCGGTGTCACGTCGAACATCCGCGACGGTTCGACCATGAACACCCGACCAGCACCGGCCGGTGCAGACACGAACACGACTTCGCCCACCGCGGCGTCCGCGTCCGTGCGAACGCGGGGCGCAGCGAGCGCGAGGCCGAAACCGGCTAGCGCGTACGAAGGAAACGGCCGGATGTCGAACTCACGCGGCGGCGCTTCGCCGATGCACCGAACATGCACCGTGTGCGTCGCGCCGAACACTCCCGTCATGCCGCATGTGCGCGCCCCGTTCCACGTCGGGACGCCGGCGAGGGCGATGCCGACGCGGTCGGTGCCGCAGTTGATTCCTGTGCCGGCGATCGCGCCGCCGCAGATGTAGCGCGGGTCGTCTGGCGGCAGAATCAACCCGCTGCGCGCGAGGGGACGTACGAGTGCCGGTGTTCCCAAGCCGCCGCTGGAGACGAGCCAGTCACCGTCCGTGGCATTGTTCGCTACGGCGATCGCACCACCATAGCGAAGCGCATCCCAGTGGGCGGGAAACGTGATCGACGCAACCGACGGCGTCCGGCGGTATCCGTCGAACGCCTGCCAATCGCAACCGCACGCGATCAGTCCGCACGCGAGGCTCGCGATCACGGCGTGCGTCGTTCTCATGGCAGCACCGGCAGTCGGCGCGTGCGGCCGGGTCGCGCGATCGATGGCGGACCCGGCTCGGCGAAGAAGAAGTAGCCACCGACGATCGCGGTCACGCCGCCGAGGCCGAACGCGAGGTCTGCAAGTCCGGCCAGCGCCATGCCGCGATCGATCCGCGGATCTCGGTCGTCCAAACGACCCTCGTTGCGGGCCTGGTCGAGTGCGCCGCGATCGGCAAGGGACAACGCGCCGAGAATCCCACCGCCGGTGATGATCATGGACGCGACGACGGTCGCGACAACGGCGTTCGCTCGCGACGTCGCTGGACGCAGGAACGCGCGCAAGGGCACCAGCTCCCCCGCCCGGATCGTGACCGATCCGCGCCACGTGCGCTGGAACGGGGATTCCAAGCGAAGCGCGTGCGTCCCGGGTCGAAGATCGCGTTCGAGCGGGACGACTCCCACGTCGACATCGTCGATGTACAAATGCGTGTCTGGACGATTCACGACCACGCGAAGCCGACCGAGACCGGCCGCGATCGGCTGCGAGCGGCCGTCCCCGTCCTCTCGCGGTTCCGCCGTCGAATCGCCGACGGTCCACAGGCTCGCAATGACGTTCGGCGCTTGGACGGCGTCTGCGCCATCGGCAACCGAGGCGTCGGGTGCCACCCCGCCATCGCCCGTGATCACGTCGCCCGTGCCCGCGTCCTCCGTGTTCGCGTCGGCGATGCTCGCGTCCGCTGTACCGGCCTCGGCCGCGGCGTCGGCCGCGCTCTGCGAAATACCAACCGCCGGCACGAGAAGCAACGCGATGGCGATGGCAACGCCTGGCGGTCCTGTTCGCACGACGTCGCAAGCTTCGCGGTCGCACGGCGAAGGCGTCAAGCAGTCGGGATTCGGCCACGAGCCAGGGGCCTACATGTGCGCATGGGGTCGGGAACCGGGGGTGCCCCGCGAAATACTCGCGTTGACACGCTCTTCCTGCGCCCCCTAGGATCGCGCCTCACTCATTACCGGCGCGAAATCGCGGAAACGCCGCGGATCGACGCACTCGGGGAGGAGCCCGTCATGGCCGACAAGGTAGTTGCGAATCAGAAGACGATCATCGCCAACCAGAAGCAGGTTCTTGGGAATCAGAAGCAGATTCTGGGAAACCAGAAGCGAATTGCTTCCAACCAGAACAAGCTGGACCGAATCCTGGCGAATCAGGCGCGGCTCGCGAAGACGCAGAAGCGAATCCTCGGGAACCAGAAGCGGATCATCGGCAACCAGAAGACCGTACTGGAAAACCAGAAGGGCATTCGCGGCAATCAAGGTTCGATCCTCGGGAACCAGAAAGCCATCCAGGGCAATCAGGCGACGATTCAGGAAAACCAACGGGTCATCCTGGCGAAGTAACCCGCGGGTTGTGAACGGCCGAGGGCGGCCTTGGTGACGCGCACGAGCGCGGGTACACTCGCCGCAGATGTTTCCACGGACAAGTCAGTGGTCTGCGAGAATCACGCTCGCGCTCGTCGCGGTGTTGGCGCTGGCGTGCCCGCGCCGCGACGATGGTTTTCAGGACGTACTGCAGCCCGATGGCGCAGCCGTCGACGGTGCGGGCGACTCCAGCTTCGACGTGATGGATGCCGGAAGCTCGGACGTGAACGACGTCTCGCTTCACGATCGCGCGGACGACGTTCCTGACATGCGTCCGCGCATGGACATCGTGATTCCGGGAATGCCCGCGATCACGAATGCGCCGTCGCGATTCGGTGGTCCCGAAGACTCCACGCGAGCGCCGGAGATCGTGTATCCGTCCCCCGGAACGATTCTCCCGCCGAACCTCACGGGGTTCGAAGTGCATTTCCGGCCGGGGACTGGCAACGATCTGTTCGAAGTCTCGTTCGGCGGAGACAGCGCCGTCGTGCGAATCTACACGCGTTGTGCGTCGGTCGGCGGTGGCTGCGCGCTGACGATCGACGACCCGACGTACCGCGCCGTCGTCGCGGCCGCTCGTCCGGGCCGCGATCTCACGGTGCGCGTGCGTGGCACGAGCGACGCCGCAGGGGGTCGGTTCGGCGCCTCGCCCGAGCAAGCGTTGGGCATGGCCGACATGGATGTCCGCGGAGGGATCTATTACTGGGCCGCATCGGGAACGATCAATCGATATGAGTTCGGTCTTCCGGGCGCGGCCGCAGAAGTCTTTCTGCGGGGCGACTTGATCAACTGCGTCGGTTGCCACGTGCTCTCTCGCAACGGACAGCGCATCACCGCCGGGCGATTCATCCCGGCGCCGGCGCCGACACAGATCTACGACGTCGTGACCCGCATGACGACGAGTCCGTCGTTTGGCATGAACTTCGGCTCGTTCTCGCCGGACGCATCGCGGCTCATCGCATCGGACGGAAACTATCTCACGCTGCTCGACGGCGCGACGGGCGCGGGCGTGACGGGTCTTGCCGCCTCGACGATTGGCACGCATCCTGACTGGTCGCCGGACGGCACGCGGGTCGTGTTCGCGCGACCGAGGATGATCATTCCGTTCGCCGGCAATCCGGGACACAATGCTCCGGCGGATCTGCTGTTGATGGCGTACAGCGCGGGAACGTTCGCAGCCCCAACTCCGATCGTCCTCGCGGCGTCGGAAAACAACTACTACCCAGCGTTCTCCCCCGACAACAACTGGCTGCTATGGAATCGCTCGTCGGGTCAGTCGTACGACGCGCCCGATGCACAACTGTGGGCCATGCCACTCGACCGCACGCGGCCGCCCCTGCGGCTGACGAGCGCGGACGGCGGCGATGCGCTGAACAACTCTTGGCCCAAATGGGCACCCATCGTCGGCACGTACGGCGGAGAGACCCTCTATTGGTTCACGTTCTCGAGCCGTCGTGACTATGGGCTTCGGATTCAGAACTCTGGACGTCCGCGCGCAAGTCAGACGGCACAACTATGGATGGCGGCGTTTCGCCCGGGACGCCCGGTCGATCCGAGCGCGGCGGCATTCTGGCTGCCATTCCAGGATCGAACCGTTGGCAACCACATTGCACAATGGACCACCGAAGTGCGGCGCCGGACGTGTCGAACCGATCCGGACTGCGGACCTGACGAGCAGTGTGTGACGCTCACCGCCGGCGGAGTGTGCGTCGGCCGGCGCTGACGAGCTACGCGAGTCGAACGTTCACGAGATCGATGCGCGAACGTTCGCCGATGCCGAGTCCGAGCTGCGCAGCGTGATCGATGTACGCGGGCGGTGTGCCGCGCCGATCGAGGGTCAGCATGTGATTGCGCGTGCGGAATTCGTCGACGATCTCCGCGCCAATGCGATCGGTCGCGACGGGATCCGTGCTGAACATCATCGCTTCGAGCGGCACCTGCGCGTCCGGGTTGTGATTGAGCGGGCCGCCGTCGTACATGACCTTGAATGCGTCCGTGATGATCAGCCGCACGCGCGAGCGAATGGCCTCGTGCGAGTACAATTCGGCGATCTGCGGCGAGCAATGGTGCTGGTGGAACGCCGACGGATTCCGAATGCTCCCGTGCGTCATGTTCTTCATTGCGCCCGTGAAGCCCGACAGCGAGTGATCCTTGACGAGTGGCACGTTGATCACGGCGGTGCACTGGAGAAGCGCCGACGCGTAGCCAGTCCGTCCGGACGGAACGCGCGTGTCGGGACCCATCACGGTATTCGTATGGACGAGCATCTGCACGCCGGACGGCACGTCTCTTCGCGTCAGCCGGGTTGCCGCGAGAAAGCCGTTGTACTGTTCCCACACGACGATTCGGTCCGCAGGAACCCCCGCCGCCATCACGCCCTCGATGATCGGTACGATCACTTCTTTCGCGGACGCAAACACCCGCGACGCGATGCCATTCGGCTTGATGCCCACGACGTCGCTTGGGTGCACGAACTGCCGCCATGCGCTCGCGAGGTCGCGGGCACCGGTGAGTTCGCGCAGTCCGCGCTCGATCATCTGTCGCGCGGCTTCGGGTCGCGGAAACAGCCCGCCCGTCCGCAGCGATCCCGGCATGTTCACGCGAACGACCCGGCCGGGCGCGGTAAACGGAGTGAATCCCGCCGGGCGCGTTGCGGCCAGGCCACCCGGTGCGGTGACACCGTGGGTGTACCGGTCCCGCGATTGCGCACCGGCAGGACCTGCGAGGCCTACGAGCGCAGAGCCCGCGGCGGCCCCGGCGATGAACTGTCGGCGATCGAGTCTGGTCGGCATCGCATACTCCCGAATCGCGAGCCAAGCGCAGAACGAGCGCCGCGTCGCGTGCCTTGGACGTAGCACGAGCCGGCGAGGGTCGACAAGAAACGCCCCGGGACTGCTCGTCGCGCGCGCGTCTCGGTCGATGCGGGCGTGATCAGACTTTGCGGGTTCGTCGACTTGGTTTATGAAGCCAGCGTGAACCGCAGCGCGACGACGTTTCGAGGCGTCTCGAGCGTCCGACCGGGGAGAACCGACCGATGATCGAAGGCCACTTCATCGTTCTCGAAGGCATCGACGGCGCGGGCACGACGACCCAACTGCAGCTGCTGAGCGGGCGACTTCGACGAAAAGGTCTGCCGGTCCACAGCACCCGCGAGCCGTCGGACGGGCCGATTGGATCGCTGCTCCGTCAAGTGTTGACTGGTCGAGTGGTGGTTCCGGGGGTGGCCGGGGCGCGCTCACTTTCGTCGGCGGCGATGGCGTTGCTTTTCGCGGCGGATCGGATGGATCACCTCGACTCGGAAGTCATCCCCAACTTGCTCGACGGCGTGACGGTGTTGTCCGACCGATACGACTACTCTAGCGTCGCATACCAGGCCGCGACCGACGAACACGCCGAGGCCGCGGTCCGTTGGATCCGGATTCTCAACGAGCGCGCGCGCCGGCCCGACCTGACGATCGTTCTCGACGTCGGCGCCGAAATCGCCGCGAAGCGACGCCGCGAGCGAGCGGGACGCCCGGAGATCTACGACGATCCCGAGTTTCAGACCCGACTCGACGGTTTCTACCGCAAGCTCGAACAGCACTTCCCGAACGATCCGATCGTCCATCTCGACGGCGAACGCGATCCCGAAGCGGTGGCCGATCAGATCTGGTCGGCGGTCGAAGCCCTTCGCGCCCGGGGATGATCGCGCGGGAAGGACGCAAGCCGGCGGATCGTAGGACAGAAAGTGGCACTTCACGCGTCTGTCCGTATGATCGCGGCCGACCGCCATGCCCAAGACTCCCAAGCTCTCGTTCGGCCTGCTCGCGCTCGCAATGACCGTCGCGGCCTGCGCAACGTCGCAGACCCGTGCCATCGCAGTCGCCGCGGTGCCGACGTCAACCCAAGACGTCGCGCCGCTCGCTGCGCCGTCGACGCCACGGGTCCGCGTGCCGGGCGTGCTCACCCGCGCGGACATCGAGGAATTCGTCGCGCATGGTCTCGGCTCGTTTCTCGCGCGCATCGACGTCTCGCCCGTGCTGGATCACGGTCGATTCATGGGATTCCGGCTCGATCGCGCGGACGACCTGGAGTCCTGGCGCGCGGGCGGCGCGGACATTCGCGTGGGCGACGTCGTGCGTCGGATCAACGGAATCTCCATCGAGCGACCCGAGCAGGCGATGTGGGCATTCGCGAGACTGCGAGTCTCCGACGCCGTCGAAGTCGTCTTGCGTCGCGGCGCCGACGAGATCACGGTGCGCCAGCCCATCGTCGACGTTCCGAGAAATGCGACGGCGGCGTTGCGTCCCGCGCCCGCGCGGCAGGAGTGAATTTCGAATGAACATCGTTCGCACGTGCATTGGCCTCTCGGTCGTCGCGAGCACGACGCTGATCGCGCGGATCGCTGGCGCCGAAGGTGGCGGACCTCCGGGCCAGTCTGCGCCTGTGGGCGGGTTCGTCGGTCAGCCGCCGGGAGCGCCACCGCCGCCCGGAGAGCCGGGGCAAGCTCCACCCGCGGCCGCACCGGGATCGCAGCGGGTGAACAATCGCCAGGGTGTGTATACGAACGTACAGCTCGGACTTGGACTGCCCGTGTACGGGCCGCTCGCGTCGACGGGCGCATGGGGCGGATGGGCCAACGTAGCAGCCGGGTGGGAAATCCCGAACGGGTTGTCCGGAATCATCGAGGGCGGGATCCGATACCACTACGCCGGGTTCGGCAACGTCGCATCGGGGCGCGACTTCATGGACTTGTACGTCGGCGTTGGCGGGCGCTACACACCGCTACGCGAGTACGTGTTCCACCCGTTCTTTCAGCTCGCGATCGATCTGCACTTCGTCGGCATCGCGCCGGACGGCCAGCGGATTTTCAACCCGGGTTTGTTCACCGCCGGGTTCGGCGGCGTCGTGGGCGGCGAGATCGATGTGCACGAGAGTGTTTCGATCGAGTTCGGACTGCGCACGGACATTCTGTTCACCGGGCACATTTGGAGCGCAGGGGCTGGGCGCCTGCCCGTCGGCCAGCCTGTGCCCGATTTGATGCTGACGCCGTTCGTCGGCGTCACCGTCTACCTCTGAGCGCGTGCGCGCGTCACCGAGCGCGCGCCCCAAACGTGCCCGATCGCCGGTGATATCCCGCCTGCGCGCTCAGCTCCCAGCGTCCGCGAACGCCTGTGGGCTCGATGTCGCCATCGAGGGTTCCGACGAACGGATCGACGGCGAGACCCGCGTCGGGAACGGCCGACCGCGCAACTTCCTGCTCGAGCGCCGCGCGAACGTGCGCTCCGCTGCGAACACCGCGCAACACGAAACGCAGCGCGCCGAACACCAACGTTCCGTCCACGGCTCCGTCCGCGGGTGCGACACGAAGGGCCAGCGTTCCCTGCCCGGTCCACGGCTCGATCGCAAAGTTGCGCACGAACTCCCGGATCGGTGGGTCGACTGCGCGGCCCTCGGCCGTGCCCTCGTAGTGCGTCGCGCCGGGAGACTCGGTGGATCCCGCCGCGACCGGCAACGCTGCGTCCGTCGCGCCACGGGCGTCGCGAACGGCCGTGCGCGGTGCTGCAGGTTCCGCGACATCCGTCGTTGCAGCCTCGCGATGCGGTGCGGCCGCGGCCGTGCCCGAGCCCGCGACCGATCCCTGCCGACAGCCGATGGATACGCAAAGCGCTGCGACACGCCACGCCTCGCAGCTCACAACAACTCCGTGATCCGAACGCCGACGTCGCCATCAACGTCGCACAGTTCCCCGCGCGCAATCGGGCGTCCACCCGCACGCACGAGCACCGGACCGCCGATCGGAGTGGGCAGCGCGACGACTTCGCCGACACGCCACGCGCGGATCTCGCCGACGGCGTACGTACCCTGGCCGGCGACGATCTCGACTTCCACCGGCAGCGACGACACGACTTCCGTTCGCATGGCTTCAGCGCCGTCGTCGACTGGCTTGGTGCTCATGGTGTCCTCCGAACGCCCCGAACGCTCACGGATGCGGCCGGGCGCGGCGAGCGTCGCACGATCGTTCGCACAATGCAGCGGAATGTCGATCTCACCGGCGGCCATCACGATGTCGCCGCGAACCCGGTCGTGTTCGTCGAACGCCAAGGCGCCCTCGAGCGCAATGACGTCGCCGGGCGCGAGTGTGATCAGGTCGATTCCCGACACGCACGAGCGGGCGAGCACGACGTCGCAAGCGATCACGAGGTTCGTGTCGACTTCGACATCGTCCGCACCGGACGGCGCGGGAGCCACCCGAGCAACGCACCGTGCATCGACAAGCAGCGTCACTTCGCCCGCGTCGTGCCCGACCGTCGCGCGCCACGTCCACGATGCAAGTTCGCTGGCTCCGATCGCCGCCAGAGCGTCGTGAAATCGATCGGTGACACCTCGGACGACGGGCGCGGCCGCAGGCGCGAACCACGCGCGCGCGCATCGCGACGCGATCAGTGCAAGTGCGCCTTCGCGCAGCGGTGTGAGAGTCGGCCGGGCGTCCGACGCTGCCGTCGAGTCGGATTCAGGGCCGAGCGCACGATCCGCGAGCAGTGCAGCGAACGGCCGATCGACGAGCAATGCGCAGACTCCGACGTCGGGTGCGACGAACACCACGGCCCAGCGCTCATCGCGCAATCCGTCGCGCAACTTCGCCGCGGGCACGAGCGTCGGTGGGCTGGGCCACGCCTCGAGCCGACCGCCGAGAATGTCGTGCCACTTCGCATCGAGAATGTCGCGCCCCGCGCCGTGCGCGCGCCGGGGCCACCAGTGCTGAACGATTGCGCGCACGATCGACGCCTCGCGTCGTGACCAGTGCGGGAGCCACGCGAACGGAAACGGCGACACGTTGCGCACGACGCCGAAGCGTACCCGATCGTCGCGACACGGAGACAGGGCGTTCGCTTCTCAGACCACCCAGTCGTCGCCGAGCAGCCCGGCGGCGGAATCGAGGGCCCCCGCGATGGGGGCGTTCGACCGCACCGCGCGGTCCGACGCGACCGCTTCACCCGGGTCGATCTCGGGTCTCCGCCGACGCTCGTGGTGATCTCCCGTACCGTGCTCGCCGAGTCGCACGTCGACACCGACGTGCTCGAGGCCGCGCCGCTCCAGCGCTTCCCGCAACCCCGGGGCGTCCGAGCGGAGCGCAGACACCGAGGCGCTGTCAGAGGCGACCAGCTCGATCTCGACGCGACCGTCGCGCGCGACTGCACGGATCTCGACTCCCGCGTGCGGCCCCTCTGCGATCCGTGCGTGGATTCTGGGTTCGCCCGGCGCGCCGCCGATGCGGATGTTGGTCAGCGACGGTGGAGGCGGGACCGAGGCGCTCGCGACGGTGGCCGGCCGCGAACCGCTGGTCGCCGTGGGCGCCGGTTCCCGCACGATTTCCGGCGCACGCGGAGTTGGGAGCCCGGTGACCTCGAGCAGTCCGTCGGCCCGCGACGTGAGACCCGCGGGCGCCAGCGCTTTCCTGCTGCCATCGGGCTTGCGCTCGGTTCGGGGACCAACCGCCTCGCGTTTTCCGGAGACACGCTCGCGGAATCCGCCGCCGGGTGTCGCCCGCCGCGCGTTCCGCGAGCACGTCCCGGCATCGCCGGATTGGGACGCCCCGGTGGACGGACTGGATCCAGTCGAAACCGAGCCGGAAGCAGGCAGCATGGACGCGTTATCGCGCCGTCGCGGGAACGGTTGCTCGCGCGAGCCGTCAAGGGCATCCTCCCGCCCGTGCGTCAGGCCGACCAATATGTCGGAAAGGAGATTCTCGCGGGGCAGTTCCGCGTGCTCGAGCGAATTGGCTCGGGTGGAATGGGCGCAGTCTACAAAGCCCAGCAGCCGTCGATGGACCGATTCGTCGCGGTGAAGATTCTCCACAGCAAGTTCACCAACCGCAAAGACCTCGTGTCGCGCTTCCGCCGGGAAGCGCGCGCGATGAGCCACCTGACGCATCCGAACACCGCGAAAGTGTTCTTGTACGGTCAGCTGGAAGACGGCAGTTGCTACATCGTGATGGAGCATCTCGAGGGCAAGAACCTCGGGCAGGTCGTGCGCCACGAAGGGCCGATGGAAGCGGCGCGCGGAATCGGCGTGCTCACGCAGGCCTGCGCAGCGCTGGAAGAAGCGCACCAGAAGGGCATCGTCCACCGAGACCTCAAGCCCGAGAACATCTTCCTGTGCAATCAGGGCGGGATCCGGGACTACGTGAAGGTGCTGGACTTCGGTCTGGCCAAAGTCACTGAGCGCGAGATGCGACCCGGCTCGCTGATTCTCACGCAGGAGGGCATGGTCTTCGGGACGCCGGAATTCATGTCGCCCGAGCAGGCGCAAGGCAAAGTGCTCGACGCGCGCAGCGACATCTACTCGCTCGCAGTGATTCTGTTCGAACTGCTCACGGGAAAGCTGCCGTACGACGCGCGATCGCCGATGGAGTACATCACGCTGCACGTGCAGGCGACCCCCAAGCGCCTGACGGAGCGCGCGCCGAACGTCACGTTCCCCGCGGGACTGCAGGAAGTCCTCGACCGCGCTATGGCGAAGAAGCCTGAGGATCGGTTCCAGACCGCGGCGGACTTCGCGTCGGCGCTCCGGAGCGTGGTCGACGGATCGGGCGCCGCGGATCGCGCGTCGTGGCGACCGTCGGGTGTCGCGCCTGTGCACTCGCAGTCGGGATCCGTGCGCCCCGCGCAGCGTCCCGATTCGATCGACGCAGGGTCCCCCACGCGAGAGCTCACCAGCGTCGCAGGCGCGAGTTCGCCGGCGCGCGACAAGCGTCCGCCCGTTGCGTTGCTGGTGACGCTCGGGATCATCCTCGGCGCGGTCGGCGCGTTCCTGCTGTTGAAACTGCTGCAGTAGTGCGCCCGTCGAGCGCCCGAGGCACGCGGCGTCGGCGTGTCGCCCGGGTGCTCAGACGCGTAGAACGTTCTGCTTCGCGAGCAGATGCCCTAGCCAGAGATTCGCGACTTTCTCCTGCATGCTCGCGGCACGAAGTCGCGACGCGAGAAACGAGAAGTCCACCTGGTCCATGTCTTGATCCTGGTTGAAGCATGTGAAGACGACGACGCTCTTGCCTGTCACCGGATCGACGAGCCGCTGCAGGCACTGCGCACAGATCTCTTTCATCATGCACTGCATCGGCGAGTTCACGCTCGCGATGCCGATGTTTCTCGGCTTCAAGTACGGCAAGAGCGCGCCGTGCCGAGCTTCGCGCACCGCGTTCATCATTCGATCGCTGCCGATCGCGATGACGCGGCCACACTGCTTCAGATCCACGGACGACTCGCCGAGTTCGCCCCTCGCGAACGCGACCATCGCCTGCACGATGTTCCCGACGAACGCGCGATCCTGCGGGCGTCGCGGCGCGGGCGGCGTGCCCTTGTCGACCGACCACACGATCTGATCGGCCGACGCCTCGAGGTCGTCGCGCTTGTACACGTCTTCGGGCAATCGATAGCCAGCGAAGTAGATCACTTTGCAGCCGGCCGCGCGCAGCGCCTTGCCGATCGAGAACAGCACCGCGTTGCCCAGTCCGCCGCCCGCCAGCATGACGGTCTCGCCCCGCGGGATCTCCGTCGGCGCGCCGGTCGGTCCCATGACGACCACCGGCTCGCCCGGCCGCAACGCAGCACACAAGCGTGAGCTGCCGCCCATTTCGAGCACGATCATCGACAGTTGCCCGCTCGCTGGATCGGTCGACGCGCCCGTGAGCGCGAGGCCCTCCATCGCGAGGCGCGTGCCTTCGACGACGGGCGCGAACATTTCGAAGTTCTGCAATCGATAGAACTGACCGGGGTGAAACTTCTTCGCAGCGAGCGGAGCGCGGACGATCACTTCGACGATCGTCGGAGTGAGTCGGTCGACGCGCACGACGGTGGCTCGCAGTTGGTCGTCGAGTGTCGCGGTGAGCTTGCGCCATGCGGCATCGCGCGCGGGTTGTCCGGCCGGATCGAGGTTGGCAATCTCGCGCGCGAACACGCGCACGACGTGCGGAAATCCGTCCTTCGCGCTGCCGAGTGCCTTCACGACGGAGCCCGCGTACGTTGGCAGGTTGTCGCCGTAGTAGGTCACCGTGTGGTCGTCGTGTAGGTACGACGTGAAGAATCCGTCGGGATCGGGTGTGAGCTTCACGTGACCGTCGTCGCCGACGTCCGCGCGGTACGGGCGAAACGCCTTCGTCTTCGGGTCCATCTCGAACGTACTCGGCAGCTCGCGTTCGTAGGTGACGTTGGGACTCGTGCCGGCCGCGATGCACACCGTCTTCGCGGGCAACTCGAGCGTCTCGCCTGTCGCGACGAGCTTGCCGTCTTTCATCATCATGCGATCGAACACGACCGCGCGCACCGCGCCGTACGAGTCGATCTTGGCTTCCTTCGGCGATACGCGCTCGACGAACCGCACGCCCTCCTCGAGGAACTTCTCGACCTCTTCGTGATTGAGGCGATAGGCGGGCGAATCGTTGATCGTTCGCCGATACGCGAGCGTCACGCCGCCCCACGCGTCGATCAGTGCGTTGAAGTCCGGTTCACGTCCCTCGCGCGTCGCGCACTCGCGCTCGAGTCGAATCGCGCGCCCGTGATCGAGCGCCTCAGAGAGCTGCTCGCGTTCTTCGGCGTCGAATCCGGCGAGCACCGCCGCTTCTCCGCGCTCTGCGATCACGTGTTCGTAGCGCGCGAGCATCTTCTCGCACTGCAACGGATAGTACGCGCGCAGCTCCGTCGCGGTGTCGATGCCCGTCAGCCCGCCGCCGATGACGACGGCAGGCAATCGCACGGAAAGCACGGCGAGCGAGCTGCGCTTGTACGCACCGGTCAACTGCAGCGCCATCAGGAAGTCCGATGCCTGGCGAATTCCGCGCGCGAGACCGTTCGGCATGTCGATCAGCGTCGGCTTGCCCGCACCCGCCGCGATCGCCACGTGGTGAAATCCGAGTCGCCACGCGTCGTCGATGTCCAGTGTTCCGCCGAAGCGCACACCGCCGTAGACACGAAACGTGTCGCGCCGCGCGAGCGACAGATACACGAGGTTCAGGAAATTCTTGTCCCAGCGAACCGTGATGCCGTACTCGCTGACGCCGCCGAGCCCGAGCGTGATTCGCTCGTCGAGTTCCTCGTACCAGTCCGCCCAGCGCTCGATCGGACGTCGCATCAATTCGTTCGGCAGCGGCTCGATTTTCAGCCCATCGATGCCGACGACGCCGAAGCCTTCGTTCAACAGGTGGTGCGCGAGCGTGTACCCGGCCGGGCCGAGCCCAACGACGAGCACGTTCTTCCCGTTGTATGACAACCGGTGCGGGCGCTTCACGTTCAGCGGGTTCCAGCGCGTGAGCAGGTCGTAGATCTCGACGCCCCAACGACAATGCAGCACGTCGGTGAGAATGCTCGTCTCGATCTGCGGAATGTTGACCGGCTCCTGCTTCTGGTAGATGCAGGCTTTCATACAGTCGTTGCAGATGCGGTGGCCCGTTCCCGGACACGTCGGGTTGTCGATCATCACGACGGCGAGCGCGCTGAGCGTTGCGCCCGCGCTCTTCAGGTAGTGGGCTTCGGAGATCTTTTCCTCGAGCGGACAACCCGGCATCGAGATGCCGAGTGCGTTGGCCTTGAACGCGCCGGTCGCTTTGTCCCTGATGCCCTTGGAACAACTGTCCTTGTTTCGATCGTGGCAGTAGATGCAGTAGTCGATCTCGTTGAACACTTCGCGCACGCCCATGCGCCGGTCGGTGAGCACGAAGCCGTCGCGCGTGCGAAGTTTTCCTTCGGGCGAAACAAACATTTCCGGCACCCGCTCGTCGGGACGGCGCAAGTGCACGAGGTGCTGAAAGTCGAGTGTGTGCGGCGTGCGAAGCGACACCCAGTGCGCTTCGTACCCGCGGTCGTGTGTTCGTAGCGCGCACCATCGGTCGAGTACGTCGAGCGCGGCGGCGTACACTTTCGATGCGTTGGCGTCGTCCAGCGACGAAGTGCTGGGATCGCGATGCAGCGCGTCGATGCCCTCGACGAGCGTGGCGAGCGGGCGCGAGTCCGCGAACTTTCGCGCGAGCCGCGCCGCGTCTTCGCGATCGGTCGCCGTGGTGTCCGCTCCGCCGCCCTTTGCGATCGCTTTGCGAAACAGATCGTCGCGCTCGACGATGTTCATCACCGCCTGCGCGACCTCGCGCTCGTCGTTTGTGTCCACGTCGGGTGCGCCGGTGACGACGCGCAGCAGTTCGCGAGCGGTTTCGTCGAGCAGCGCGCGCGCGTCCGTCGGCCAGCCCTCGACGTCGGCTTTCTTGCGCTTGGCCGACCGCTTTTTGACGAACTCGCGCTTGAACGTGAACACCACGCGCTCGCGTTCGGCGATCTCGAACAGGCGCGTGCGATCCTCGTCGATCTGAAACAGCGTCGATACAAACGAACCCAGCAGCGGCGCGATCACGACGATCGCCTCGGAAATCTCCTCGGGTGACATCCCCTCGCCGAGCGTCGTTCGGTAGCGATCGAATTTCTGCCACGCCTCGGGCGCCGCACGGTCGCGCGCGAACGAGTGGAACCGATCCGTCAGCTCCGTGAGCTTGGCCGGTTCGAACAGATCGCGAAACGCGAAGCCTGCGATGCCCAGCACCGGGTCGTCGTACGTGCGCAACGGGCGAGCGAGCTTCGGCGTGAACGAATCGGACGATGAGAGGGCAGTTGGGTCGGTCATGGTTGCGAAGCGGGGCGGCATGCCGGGGGCAACACGCCCTGGGTGACGGCATGGCAATCGCCGCTCTCGAGTTGAAGTCCGCATGCGCGCATTTCGGAACGCATGCGACCCGTCGGCATGTTCGGATCACGGCGCGCGAGGCACGCAGGGACGAAGGCATCGATGCACGTGTCGGGATCCTCGGGGCTGCAGTTGCGGCAGAAGTTCTGGCTGAGGCTGCTGCACCAGGTCCAGAGATTCACTTCGGCGTCCGCGATCTGCGGCGCGTTCGCTCCGGGCGGCTGACACGCCTGCGGAAGCATCCCCTGCCCCACGGCCGCGCAATCGGCCTGATGCAACGCGTTGCCGCACATCTGCGCGTCGAACAGCGAGCGCTGCGTGACCATCGTGCCATCACGCCCCGCGAGGCACGACGAGACGAAGGTCCCGTTGCACGTCGCGAGTTCGGCCATCTGGCAGTGTCGACAGTACGCGTACCCGAGAAAGCCGCACCATGTGTTCAGGGTCACCATCGCGTCGAGGCGAATCCCGACGCCAGGGTACCGTACGACACCGGGCGCGGCCTGCTGCGGCGCGGGCTGGGGAGCAACGGCAACGGTCCCGCCCGATGTTGCGGACGTTGCACCGCCCGGCGGCGGCGGGGGCGGCGCGGCGGAACAGCCGAGGATCGCCGCGGTGCAGAGAATCGCGATTCGGCCGGTGACCGTGCGAATGGTTCGTCGCATGCTGTCTCCCTTCGGGGGGCGCACCCTACCGTTTTGCGAGCCGACGGGAAAGGTAGACTCGCCACGGATGCCGGTGATCTATCGGGACGATTGGCTTCTGGCGGTGGACAAGCCGTCGGGGTTGGCCTCGCATCGCGGCTGGGCCGGCGACGAGGACACCGCAGCCGACCGGGCACGTGCGCTCGCGGGGGCGGCCGTGCATCTGGTTCACCGACTCGACCGCGGCACGAGCGGTGTGCTCTTGTTTGCGCTCTCGTCCGACGTTGCGGCCGCGCTGGGCGCAACAATCGAATCGGGCGGCTTCGAGAGGCACTACGTCGCGGCCGTCCGCGGCGAGCCGCCGGAGCGCGGCACCATCGATCACGCCGTGCGTCGCGGCGAGGCGGGTGACAGTCCTCGCCTGCCTGCGGTGACGCTTTTTCGCCGGCTCGCGTCGCTCGTCGCGCCTCGGTACTCGGTCGTGACCGCGCAACCTGTCACCGGTCGGCTTCACCAGATCCGACGGCACCTGAAGCACCTGGGCCATCCCATCTTGGGCGACGTCAACTACGGTCGCGGCGAGCACAATCGCCTGTGCCGCGCGCAATTCGGGCTGCATCGCATCGCACTGCACGCAAGCGTGCTCGCGTTCACACACCCCGTGACGGGCGCCCCCATCCTGCTCCGCGCTCCTCTGCCCGACGATCTTCGAGTGCCGCTCCTGGCGATGGGTTTCGGCGTTACCCTCACCGACGCATGCGATTCGATTCAACCAAGCTTGCATTCGTGATGGTGGGCCTGCCCGCGCGGGGCAAGACGTACACGGCGCGGAAGATCGCGCGGTATCTCTCGTGGCTGGGACATCGCACGCGCGTGTTCAACGTCGGTGCCTATCGACGCGAGCGGCTCGGCAGCCAGCACCCGCACTCGTGGTTCGATCCCGAGAATCCCGAGGGTACGGCGGCACGATTGGAAGTCGCGACGACGGCACTCGACGACATGGTGGCGTATCTGCGCAGCGACGGCGAAGTGGCTCTGTACGACGCGACGAACACGACGCGGGAGCGCCGGCGCGTGGTGCTCGAAGAGTGCGATCGAAACGGCATCGACACGCTCTTCGTCGAATCGATCTGTGACGTCGAGGAAGTCATCGAAGCCAACGTGCGCGCGACGAAACTGCACTCGCCCGACTATGCCGGCATGGATCCCGACGAGGCCGTGCAGGACTTTCGCTCGCGCATCGCACACTACGATCGTGTGTACGAGCCTGTCGACGAGAGCGAAGGGTCGTTCATCAAGATCATCGACGTAGGGCGAAAGCTCATCGCGCACCGGATCGAGGGCTACCTCCCGGCGCGCGTGCTCTACTTTCTGATTCATCTGCACATCCAGCCGCGAACGATCTGGCTGACACGTCACGGCGAGAGTCAGTACAACGTCGCGGGTCGCATCGGCGGCGATTCGCCGCTCAGCATCAACGGCGTCGCGTACTCGAAAACGTTGGCGCGATTCGTCGCCGAGCGCGTGGGCGACGGTCCGCCGCGCCCCGTGTGGACCAGCACGCTGCGCAGGACGATCGAGACGGCGGACGCCATCGGCGGGTTTCACCACGCGTGGAAAGCGCTCGACGAGATCGACGCCGGCGTGTGCGATGGGATGACCTACGACGAAATCGCGCGCGCAATGCCCGGCGAATTCGCAGCGCGCAAAGCCGACAAGTTTCGCTATCGCTATCCACGCGGCGAGTCGTATCAGGACGTCATCCAACGCCTCGAGCCCGTGATCATGGCGCTCGAACACGAACGCCAACCCATCTGGATCGTCGGTCACCAGGCGGTCTTGCGCGCGCTCTACGCGTACCTGATGGACATGCCCGCGGACCAATGCACCCGCGTGTCCATTCCGCTGCACACGGTCATTCGACTGACGCCCACGGCGTACGGCTGCGTCGAGAAGCGCTTCCCGCTCGCGCCGGAGCCGTACGATCGCGAAGGCTTCCGCGAAGGCGAGGGCGAGGTCGCGGCGTCGTAAGTCACCTCGGCTTCGCGGACCACACGGACGCCATCAGCGCCGCGCCGAGCAGTGCGAACGCCGCGAGCAACGGTGGCCAGACGCCCCACGAGAACCGTGTGACCAATCGCCCGATCGCGATGCCACCGACAGCGCCCGCGGCATACTGACACGCATCGAAGAACCCCGCGGCACTCGCCGCTGCGCGTTTGCCGCCGAAATCCATCGACGCGACGCCGGTGAGCATTCCGTGTGTGCATTGCACGAACATGGAATTCACCACGATCATCACGCCCGCCTGACTGACGGTGTGAACTCGACCGAGAAACAAGAGACATCCGGCCTGTCCGACGTATGCGATCAGCGCGACCGGGGCGCGGCGTGACTGAAAGAAACGGTCGGACGCCCAACCGCCAGCGAGTCCGCCGAAGATCGCTGCGAGCGGCGCGCCGATCGCCGTCGCGAGAAACCGCGGGTTGCGAAGATTGATGTGATGAAATTCCTGCATGTAGCGCGGGAACCAATCGTCGGTGCCATTGCGCACGAAGCCCGTGCAGAATTCTGCGGCTGCGATCGTGAGCGTCACGCGATTGGTCAGAATCTTCTTGGCGACCTCCGCGAGTCGGGGCGGCGTTTCGCTCTCACCCGACGAAGCGTCCGCCGTGTCGAAGTCCGCGTGACCGGCTTGCTTGGGGCTGTTTTCGACGTATCGACGTGCGAGGAAATAGAAGACCAGCAGCAACGCCCCCGGCACGATGAAGAGCCACGGCCACGGTGTATGCAACCCGACCGCGATCGAGCCGATCGCCCACACGACCATGCGCCCGCTCTGGATCATCCCGCCGAAGATGCCGCTGAACACTCCCCGCTCGCGAAAGTGAAACCACGCCGCGTTCACCTTCACGATGGAGAGCGCGCCGTACGATTGAAAATAGTTGTTCGCCATCCACGCTGCGACAAGCAGCACGAACAGCCCCTTGCCGCGCACGGGAGTGAACGCGAGACCACCGAAGATCATCGACGCGGCAAACGCTCCGATCAATCCGTACAGCAGCGTTCGTTTGCCCCCGAGTCGGTCGGCGAGCGGACCGTTGACCAGCGCAGAGACGGCGTACGCGCCCTTGCCGTACGCTTTCAGATCGCCCATCTGCGTGCGATTGAATCCGAGCGCGTCGCCCATCGCCTTGTCGACGATGCCGAGGTTGTACCGCGCGGTGTAATACGCGGCGTACGTCGCGCCGAGGACGAGCCAGTTGGTCATTCGGCGCTTACGAAACGCCGGCGAGTGATCCGGCGGACCGCTGTCGACTGCTGCGCGCGCGGGCGGCGACATGGAGTTTCGTCTACCGTGCTTCGGCGCCCGGTTGGAAGCGAACTCGATCGCACATGGGAAGCGTCACAGGTATGGTTCCCGCGGGCCTACGCCATGTCAGACACAAAACCATCGTCGCCGCCGGATGCCGATCTCGCCTCGCTCGTCGACGCGATGCTGGTCAGCTACCGGAACGATTCGCGCGCGCATCACATCAATCGCCGGTACTTGCCGTCGCGCGACGAGATCATCGAAGTCGTCCGGCTCCTGCTTCAGATCCTGTATCCGGGCTACCGCGGCCGGCAGGATCTCACGGACGACAACATCGCGTACCACGTGGGCGAGTTGCTCTCGACGCTGCGAGAGAAGCTCACGCGGCAGGTCCAACTGTCACTGATGTGCGGCGCCGAGGCCGTCGCCAACGCCGATTTCGAACCGTGTGAGCGCAGGGCCAAGTCGCTCGCGCGTGAGTTCCTCGGTCGGCTTCCGACGCTGCGGGCGCGGCTGATCCTGGACGTGCAGGCCGCGTACGACGGCGACCCCGCGGCGACTTCGCTCGACGAGATCATCCTCGCGTATCCGGGACTGCTCGCGATCACGGTGTATCGCGCAGCACACGAGCTCCACGTGCTGGGCGTTCCGCTCGTGCCGCGGATCATGACCGAGTGGGCGCACAGCCAGGCGGGCGCGGACATTCACCCCGGTGCGGAGATCGGGCCGAGTTTTTTCATCGACCACGCGACGGGCGTTGTCATCGGCGAGACGGCGAACATCGGCTCCGACGTGAAGCTCTACCAGGGCGTCACGTTGGGTGCGTTGTCGCACCCGAAAGACGTCGGCGGGCGCGTGATCCGCGGGACCAAGCGACATCCGACGGTGGAAGACGGCGTGACCGTGTACGCGAACGCCACGGTGCTCGGCGGTGAGACGGTGCTGGGCGAGCGCAGTGTCATCGGCGGATCCGTGTTCATCACGCGCAGCATTCCGAGTGGTTCACGCGTGGCGCTGAAGCCACCGGAGTTGCGAGTGAACGCGCCCGACCACGACGAGCACGAATCCGCGAACGACGCCGACATCTGATCGGGAGCACGAACGCCGATGTTCTCAGCCCCGAGTGTCCATCGCGGCGTCGGTGGCGACGACATCGGTCGGTGCGGGACGGTCCGCGGGAACGTCCATCGTTGCACGGTCCGCCGGCACATCCGTCGCCACTCGATCGATTGGCACGTCGAGCATCGGCACGTCGGCCGTGGGTCGATCGGTCGGCACGTCTGCGCCCGCGTCTCCGGGCGTGGCGACATTGACCATCACCGACGCCGTCACGGGTGTCGCGCCGTTCAGGAACGGCGTGTCGTCGTCGCGGTGGAGCGAAAGCGTGATCGTGTGCGGGCCCGTCCGTGTGCGACATCGCGCGAAGAGCGCCTGGGCGGGTGAGATCGTCGCGGTGTTGTTGTACGGGTGAACGCTCTCGTTGCACTGATCGCCGTCGAGGTTGACCCAGATCTGACCGCAGTTCGGGACGCCGCCGCACGCACCGGGCGGAGCCTGAGTAATGTTCGTGAAGAACTGAACGGCGAGCGATCCGTCGCTCGCGAGTGTGACGTTCGCGCCGTTCGCCGGCGACGTGATGGAAATCCGCGCGAGAAACGCGGCATCGAGGTCGGGCACGTCGAGGTTGGATGGACGCTCCGCCGGGAACGGGATGTCCGGGTATCCCGTGTCGACTCGAATGCGATCCGCGACGACCGCGTCCGTGGAAATGTCGGCGCTGTCCGGGCTCGTCGGGGCTCCACACGCGCACAGTGCGAGCACCGCGAGCGTGGCGAGCCGCGAACGCGAACGGGGAGCAAGCGGCACCATCGTGTGCGAGAGTCTCTCCGAGCGAGTTGCACTTCGTCAATCGAACCGCTCGCGAGCGCAACGAATCCGGGCTATATCCGCCGCCGATGGTTCGCTCGAACAGTTCGATCGCCCCGCCGCCTCCGGCGCCAGGGCTGACGCATCGACGAATTCTGCTGAAAATCTCGGGCGAAGCGCTGTGTGCGGCCGAAGGCGGGTTCGGAATCGAGCCGGTGGCGGTGGGCCAGGTCGCCGACGAACTGGTCGAAGTACACAAACTCGGCGTGCAGATGGCCGTCGTCGCGGGAGGGGGAAACATCTTCCGCGGGCTCAAGGGCGCGGCGTCCGGGATGGACCGAACGACGGGCGACCACATTGGGATGCTCGCTACGGTCGTCAACGCTCTTGCATTGCAAGACGCGCTCGAGAAGCGGGGTGTCGCGACGCGAGTGCAAACCGCGATCGAGATTCGCGCGGTGGCCGAGCCGTACATCCGACGTCGCGCGGTTCGACACTTGGAGAAGGGACGCATCGTGTTGTTCGCGGCCGGCACGGGCAATCCGTATTTCTCGACGGACACCGCAGCGGCGTTGCGTGCGATGGAAATCGGGGCGGCGTTGTTGTGCAAGGCAACGAAAGTGTCGGGCGTCTACGACCGGGATCCGAAGCAGCACGCGGACGCCACGATGTTCAAGCGGCTCACGTACGACCAGTTCCTTCGCGATCGCATCGGCGTGATGGACGCAACGGCGATCTCGCTGTGTCGCGACAATCGAATGCGCGTCCGCGTATTTGCGCTGCACGAGCCCGGGAGCATCCGTCGCGTGATCATGGGCGAAGACGTCGGCACGGAGATCCACGACGGATCGGCCTGAGATTGCCGTGCGCGACGCGGGCGAAGCGAGCTGGGGATCGTCGCCGCACGAGGCGATCGACGAGGCGCAACGTCGGTTGTCGGCGCTGATCACTGCGCTCGATCGCGCGGGATCGGATTCGACCCAACGTCGCGCCGCGATCGATTCCGAACGCTCGCAGCATGCCGATGCATCCTCCGCGACGGGGCATTGGCTCGCATGGTTCGATTCCGTTGCGCATCGGGTCGACCGGGGCGGCAGCCGCGCGTTGATCCAGTCGGCGCTCGCCGCCGGGTACGCGCAGCCGGTGCGTTGGGCGGCGCTTGCGTGGACACAACGTGAGAAGCGTTCCGCCGCGTGGATCCGTCGACTCACTGACGCCGGTGAGACGCACGACGCGCGCGCCGCGCAGACCATCGCTGCGCACGTCGGTGAGATCGTCGCACTCGCGGCCAGCGAGGACGGCGCGTTCGTCGTGTCGCACGGTCGGGATGGGTGGTTGCGTCGGTGGGACACGCGAATCGGCCGCGCGTCGGGTTCCGTCGAATTGGCACCGGCGGATCCAGCTCGGCTCGCACTTCACGCGGACGGTCGGCGCGCGATCACGGCCGCCGGACCGAGGGACATCGCCGTCGCCGACATGGAGGACGTGAGTGTCTGCGCGCGGTGGACGGCCCGCTCGAACGGATTCGTGTACCTCCGGTCGCTCGACGCTGTCGTGTATGTGCGGGGCGACGGACGGCTGACGGTGCGAGCACTCGATACGATGCGCGAGCGAGATCTCGGCGAGCCGTCGGCGCGGGGCGCCATCACCGTGATCGAACATCCCGAAGCGGACGCCGTGCTGACGTTCGGTTCGAGCGGGCGCGTGCAGGCGTGGAACGCGCGCGTGGGCGGTCCGCCTCGGGATCTTGGCGAGTGCGGCACCGGATGGACCGATGGTGTCGTCTCGCCGGATGCACGCTGGCTTCTCGCGCGCGGCGGAGACGGCATCGATCTCTGGTCGTTCGAAACCGGTGTCGTCGACCCGAGCGCAAGTTTGCGCGGCGTGTCTCGTGCGCTCTTTTCGTCGGTCGATCGCCTCGTCGTCGCGAGAGATCCGGGCGTGCTCACGCTCGCGTCGGTGCCCGCGATTTCGACCGTCGGAACGATCGGCGAGCATGACGGCGGCGTGAGTGTCCTGACCGTCGGGACCAAGGGGGCCGTGTGGTCGGGTGGCCGCGACGGGACACTGTGTGCGTGGAGCATCGACGATGGACCGGTGCTCCACGCGCCTGGGGCGCATTCGTCGGCGGTCGCGGCGATGACGTTTGCTCACGACGAGCGCGCGCTGCTGTCGTGCGGCTGGGACGGGAGCATTCGATTCTGGGACGCCGCTACGCGAGACGTTCGCGTTCCCGCGGAGGAACACGCGGCGCGGATCACCAGCGCTGCTGCGCTCCCGAGCGGCGTGCTCGTTTCCGCTGCGTGCGATGGGCGAGTGATTGCGTGGGACGTCGCGTCCGCGAGTCCGTTGCAGATCGCGCGTTGGTGGTCAGGGCATCCCACCGCGGTGTGCGCCGTCGGGGACCCCGAACGGGTCGCGATCGGCGGCGTCGATGGTCGCGTGAGCGTGTGGAACTTCCGAACCGGCGCGTACGAGTGGACGGCCGATTTGCACGAGTCGTGGACCGAGCGCCTGGCGCGCGTCGTTCGCGGGGGCCCGGTCGACGACTCGCGGCGCGGCGTTGCCGCACTCGGGTACGTTGCCGCGCACGCAACCGTCGTCGCGATCAGTCGAACGGGCCGGTTCACGGTGCTGGATGCGCGCACGGGTCGGTTGGTGCGCTGGTTCGAGCACATGGACGTGTGCGACGCGCGCAACGCAACCCCGGCCGACGACGCACGCCTCACGCTCGACGTCGGAGGCGCGCTGCAGACGGTCGACGACACCGGGGACATCGGGGGCACAGCCGCACCGTCCGAGCGGGGCATGCTCGGCGCGTATGCCGTCGATCGGGACGGGCGCTGGGGCGTCCGTTGCTTCGGCGATCGAACTGCGAGCATCGTTGCGCTGCCTGGCGGCACCGAGCGCGCGCGATGGCACGGCGACGTGCGCGCGACCGCCTGCGCGATCCGCGGCGATGCGGCGTTCGTCATCGCGGACGCGTTCGGTCGCGTCGCGTGGTTCGAAGTGCGAGAGGCGTGACGGGGTCGCGAAGCGGCCCCCATCCGGCGCGCTACACGATGGCGCGGACGACCTCGACAACCGAGAAAACGAACAAGCTCAGCCCAGCGACCAACGAAACGAACGCAAGGTGCGGATGACGGTCGACGAACCGCCCGGCCTCCCGCGAAATCCGCTTCGTCATCGTCGCGTGACACTGCACACGAACTCTTCCTTCGAGAATGTTGTGCAGTTCCAGGATCATTTCGTCGGCCGACTGCCACCGGTCCTCGGGCTTTTTCTGCATTCCACGGTTGCAGAAGTGCTGAAGCTCGGCGGGAGCGTTCTTGCCGAAGAGCGCCAAGACCTTGGTGGGTTCTGGGTCGACGATCGTCGCAATCATTCCGGGAATGGTCTCTTGGTGATGGAGGTAGTGCTGCAAACTCACGAACTCGTGAAAGAGCACGGTGGCGCTGTACAGATCGCTGCGCACGTCGATCTCGGCGTTCGCGCCGCGGGCTTGTTCGGGCGACATGTACGCAGGCGTCCCGATGAGTGCGCCGTGGCGGGTACGGAACGCGCGCTTGCGCTCGGGAAGTGCAGTGTCGGCTGCGGACTCGTCGGACTTCGGCACGGGCAGTTCGCGGCCTTCGATCGGTCGCGCAATTCCCCAGTCCATCAGCACCACTTCGCCGAACCGCCCCACCATCACGTTGGCCGGCTTGATGTCCCGGTGAACGATGCCCCGCGCATGCGCAAACTGCAGCGCGTGCAGCAGCCCGATGAAGATCTCGATCCGCTTTTCGTACGAGTATTTCAGCTCGTACTGGCGGTCGCCCTCGATCAGCTTTTCGATGATCGATTCGAGGGTCTCTCCGTCGACGAACTTCATGACGAAGAAGAACCGCCCCTTCTCGTCGACGCCCACGTCGTGGATCGGCACGATGTTCGGGTGTTCGAGTTGCCCGACGGTGTGAATCTCCTCGACGAAGCGCGCGATCGTCGACGCGTGCTGCATGTCCGGAAGCAACCGCTTGATGGCCACGGTGCGATCGATGTCGTGATCTCGCACGAGCACCACTTCACCCATGCCGCCGGCGCCGAGCGCCTTCACCGATTCGTATCGGGTCCGCTCCGATGCCACCAAACGGACGATCTCGCCTTCGCCCTCGATGCGCGGCAACACGGTCGTGTGGCGCGTGCCGCCGGCGGTGCCCACACTCGCGGGCGGCGCGTTTGCGAGCGTGGGCATTGCGTCCGCTGCCATCGTGTCGGCGGTCGCGTGGAGCGAGGATTCGGCCAACCGCTCCGTCGCGTTGCGAGATGGAACGACCGGCGGCTCGAACGCGACCGTCGCATCGAGTGAACCATCGCGAGGCGACGCCACCACAGCGTCCGTGACCAAGGGCGGTGCGGCGCTGGGCGCGACGACCGCTGGACGCGCGGCGGGCACGGGTGGGCGTGATTGCGGAAGCACCGCGCGAGAAGCCCCCGGGGGCGGGGCGGGACGCGCGCCGGGAACCGGGTTTCGCTGCGGGGTCGAGAATGGCGACAGTCCTGGACGCGCCTGGACCGGCGGCGCGACGGGCGGTGCGAGCGGCGGAGCGGGCGGTGCGGGACCCGACAGCGGCGCTCCGGGCGCGACTTGTTCGTATCCAATCGTGGCGTTGGTACCGTCTGCGGACTTCACATCAGTCATGACGCGCACCCCTGTCGATGTTCTGTCGTTTCCGCATGGGGCGCCGGGTGCCTCGCTGCAAGAGGCTCGCGCCGATCATGACGCATCGGGACCACTCCCGCCGAGGGTCGCCGCGAGGCGGCGGGTCGGCTCTTCGCCGAGAAATACCGTCATGCGCGTGATCTTGTCGCCGTCGATGTCCAGTACGTGAACGCTTTGCGGCTTCCATGTGATGCCGCCATCTTCGCTCATTTCCGTCGCGAACGCCGGCTGCCCGTTCGCGCGCGACTCCCTCATGCGGAAACGCTTTGCGCCGTCGGCCGGGAACGCCACGGCACGCAGGAGACCCGCAATCGCTTCCACGCCGCGGTACCACGAAACGACCGGCGGCATGACGACGGTGGCATCCGACGCGAGCAGCTCGACCAATCCCGGCAAGTCGCCCGATTCCCAGGCGCGCACGTAGCGAATGACGAGGCTCCGCGTGCGAGCGTCGTCGAGGTCGGTCGACACTCGGCGCGCCGCGTGGTCGACGTCCGGTGTGTGTTCGATGCTCTCGCGGGCTCGTTGGAGCGCACTGTTCACCGACGGCACAGACGATTCCAGCAGATCGGCGACTTCCTCCGCGCTCCAGCCCACGACGTCGCGGAGCAGAAGCACCGCTCGCTGCCGCGGCGGCAGACACTGAATCGTGACGAGAAACGCGAGCGCGATCGACTCCCGCGCCGACACCCGCGCTTCCGGACCGCGCGCGCCGTCTGCAACGAGCGCGTCGGGGATCGGCTCGAGCCAGATCGGTTCGTTCGACGCCGCGGGTGTTGGCACGCCGAGATCCCACGCAGGCGAGAGATCGTCCGGCAGAGCCCGTGCGCGCCGAGAGTCGAGCGCATCGAGGCACGCGTGCGTCGCGATCTTGTAGACCCACGCACGAAACGACGCGCGTCCCTCGAAAGTCGACAGTCGCGACCATGCGCGCACCCAGGTCTCCTGGGCGGTGTCCTCGGCGTCCGCGAGCGAACCGAGCATGCGATAACAGTGGGTGACGATTTCGCGTTCGTACGATCGCATCAGCGACGAAAATGCCGCGGAGTCTCCGCCGCGTGCGCGGTTGAGACGGGCCGGCTCGTCGTCCATTGCCATCGTGGAATTCACCCATTGTCGCAGTGCGGCCGCGCTGAAACCAGCGCGAAGGCGTTGCGAGTTCATGCAGAGATGAGACGGCCCAGGGCGGCGGAACTCATCGGGGGAAATGCGCGGGGTCAGGGGCGCGCAGTGGCGGCGCCTGGTGCGTTCGCCGCTTCGAAGCGGCTCCGGACCAGGCTCTTCGTTGGGAGTGCGGCCGCCGAAGCGGCGGGCGCCATGGAGAATCGAGTGAAGCCGCCGTGGAACAGCGCGCTTCCCGCCCGGGTGCATCAGGTGTCGCACCGTACAGAGCGTGGCGCCCTCGCGAAGCGAGGCCGCACTCCAGACTCAAGCCCGGGCCGAAGACGCGTCTTCGCGTCGAACGCCCCGGGCCACCGCGTCGAACGCCCCGGGCCGCGCGCGCGCGGCCGCTACGCCGCGCCGCCGGTCATCTCGGCGACTTCCTGCGCGAAGTCCTTCACCGGACCGCGGTCGATGCCCTCGCCCAGTTCGAACCGCGCGAACCGCCGAATCTCCAGGCCGCCCGGAGTCTCCTTGGTGATCTGCGCGATCGTCTTCTTCGAGTCCTTCACCGACGGCTGCTCGTCGAGCACGACCTCGTTGAACCACTTCTCGAGTTTGCCGTCGAGAATCCGCTGCTTGCCGGCTTCCGGGCGGTTCTGGTGCGCGAGCGCCTTCTTCTCGAGGTCCTTCAAGTGCGCCGTCACCTTGTCGCTGACCTCGCCGCCCTCTTCGGCCACGCGCTTCTTGAAGTCGTCGAACGCCGCCTGCGCTTCTTCGCCCTCGGTCTTCAACTGCGCCGCGACGATCTCCCGCTGCTTGTCGACGACCGTCGCTGCCACGTCCGCGCGCTTGACGAACCTCGGCGACATCGACGCCACCTGCAGCGCGATTTCCTCGGCGAATTCCTTCGCCGCGTCCGCGTTGCCCTGCGTGCTCGCCACCTCCACCAGCACGCCGAGTCGCGCGCCGTGGTGGATGTACGTCGCCACGACGCTGTTCGCGCCCGCGTCGTACCGCTCGACGCGACGGATCGCGTGCTTCTCGCCCGATGCGGCCGTGTGCGCATCCGCGATCTCACGCAGCGTCTTGCCGTCGACCGTCATCGCTTCGAGCGCCGCCAACGCCGCATCGCCGCTGCCCAGCTTCGCGTTCGCGAGCGCCTGCGCCGCCACCGTCTTGACGAACCCCTGGAATCCGTCGCCCCGCGCAACGAAGTCCGTCTGACAGTTCACTTCCACCAGCACGCCATGCGTGCGGTCTGGCGAAATCGCCGAGCCCACGGCCCCGTCGGCCGCCACGCGCCCCGCGGCTTTCACCGCCTTCGCGAGACCCTTCTTCTGGATCGCTTCCACGGCTTTCGCCATGTCGCCGGCGGTCTCCACCAGCGCGTTCTTGCAATCCATCATCCCGGCCCCGGTTCGCTCCCGGAGTTCCTTGACCATCGAAGCAGTTACGTCGGCCATCGCAAACCTCAGCTCTTCGCGGGCTCGGGCGTGTCGGTGCCCACAGACACCGTTCCGCCCGGACCTTGTTCGACCTTCGCAGGCTCCGCCACCGGTTGCCGCGCGCCGCCACGCATTCCGCCCCCACGCGCACCCCCACCACCACCGCCGCGTCCGCCGAAGCGATCGCCGCCGCCACCGCGACGATCGTCACGCCCCGCCGGCCCGCGACGCATTTCCACCGGCACGCTCGACTCGGTGCGCTCGACGCCGCCGGTGTGCTCCTTGCGACGCATCCCGCCCTCGATGCACGCATCCGCGATGCGCGCGGTGATGAGCTTGATCGATCGGATCGCATCGTCGTTGCCCGGAATCGGAAAGTCAATGCTGTCCGGATCGCAGTTGGTGTCCGTGATCGCAACGATCGGGATCTCCAACTTGCGCGCCTCGCGCACCGCGATGTCTTCCAGCGCCGGATCGATGATGAACACGGCCGACGGCAAGCCGCCCATGTTCTTGATCCCGCCGATGTACTCCTCGAGACGAATGCGCTCCTTCTCGAGCCCGAGCACTTCCTTCTTCGGAAGCTGATCGTACGTGCCCTCTTCTTTCATGCGCTCCAAGAGCCGCAATCGCTCCAGGCCTTGGCGAATCGTGCGAAAATTCGTCAGCGTTCCGCCGAGCCAACGGTTGGTCACGAAATGCTGCCCGCATCGCGCGGCTTCTTCCTGCACGATGTCCTGCGCCTGTCGCTTGGTGCCGACGAACAGCACGTGACCGCCCCGCGCGACCGCGTCGGACACGTAGCGAAACGCGCGCTCGAACAGGTTCGACGTCTGGTCGAGATCGATGATGTGAATCCCGTTGCGTGCGCCGTAGATGAACGGCCGCATCTTGGGGTTCCAGCGCTTGGTCTGGTGACCGAAGTGAACGCCCGCTTCGAGCAACACGCGTACAGGGAGTGCCAGCTCGCCTTCGGCGGGCATTGCCGATTCCATCGTCATCGTCGTCTCCATTCGGTGGGTTGTTCCGCCCGTCGCTCCAGCCTGTGGACCCCGGCGAACCGAGGCACCCTCACAGTGCCGCTCCGCGACGGCGCGAACCGTGCGGGGAGAACGGTGTGTGCTCGCTGGCGGACGGACGAATCCGCGCTGCCAGCGGCCCCGAGGAAAACGCTGCGTTTCCCGAAGGGGGCCGGGGTCATAGCACTGACGGCGGGGGGGAGGCAAGCGTCCACGATGCAGCGCCGACCCGAGGTAAGCTCGCGCGGCATGCGTTCGCACCCCCTCGTCCGCGATGTGCTGGCATCCGCCTCGCTCGCCGCCCTGCTCCTCACGTCCGCGTGCTCCACCCCCGTCCCTGCGTGGACCGTGGTCATCCGATTCGTCCCGCCGGAACTCGCACGCACGAGCACCACCGTCGACCTGTTCGTCCTCGACCGCTGCGGCGTCGACGAGTCGTCCGGGAGCACGCCATCACCGTCACGCGTTCGCTCGCAGCAAACGCTTCGCGTGTACGGGAACGAAGTGCCCGCACTCGGCGACATTCCCCCAAGCGCAAACATCGGACTCTACGCGCGCGTGCGCGATGCGTCGTGTCAGGTCATTGCCGCAGGCTGCATTGGGATCGATCCGCGCACCGTACAAAACGCACAGGTCGTTGTGCCCGTGACGTCGGTCTCGGGACCGGGCTGCGACGTCGGCCGCTCGTGCGCGGACTCGCGCTGCATGGACGCAGACGCCGGCGCGATCGACAGCGGCGGATTCGATGCGATCAGCGAGGACACGACGACGATCGACGCACCGATGCGACCCGACGTGCGCGATGTCGTCGTCACCGACGTGCCGAATGCCGAAGCGATGCCCGATGCGTGCGTGGCGCCGATGACGATGTGCGCCGGCGAGTGCGTCAACACCAACCTCGACGAGAGACACTGTGGGTCGTGCACGCGGTCGTGCGTCGCGCCGGAAGTGTGTCGCGCGGGAGCGTGCGTGCCGTGCGGCCCGATGCTCGCGAACTGCGGCGGAATGTGCGTCGATCTTTCGATCGACGAGAACCACTGCGGCTCGTGCGCGATGGCGTGCGCTCCACTTCGACGGTGCTGCGGGGCGGACGGGTGCGTGGATCTCGACATGAATCGCGCGAACTGTGGACGCTGTGGCAACATGTGCGCCGTGGGACTGAGTTGCGTGATGGGGACATGCCGGTGATTCATTCCCGAACGCACGACCGTCGCGACACTCGAGCGCGCGACCGTCGCGACCGGCCGAACCGTGGCGCGTGGACCACTGCGTGCGTGTGTGCGATGGCGATGGCGCTCGCCGCGCGGCAAGCCGGCGCTCAATCGAATGCTCCGACGGGCGTCGCGGTTGGCATCGCGTCGGCCCGTGCCCAATACGACGCGGCGGACTTCGATGCGGCTCGCCGGTCGTTTCGAGGCGTGCTCGCAGAACCCACGGCGACGACGCCCGATCGTGCGGATGCGCATCGCTACCTTGCGGCGATTGATCACGCGAGTGGCGACTTCGCAGCCGCGTCGCGTCACGTGGGCGAAGCGATCGAGTTGCAGTTCGACTCCACGCCGCCGCCGGGCTCGCCCGCCGCGCTCGACGCGATGTTCACGAACGAACGGGCGCGCGTGCGACGCGTGCGATCGGTCGTCGCCGCGATTCAGCCGACACCGGTCGCGGGAAGTCCCGTACGCTCGAGATCGCCCGTACCGTGGATCGGGCTGGGCATTGGTGCGGGCGTCCTCGTCGCTGGAGTCGTCGTGTTGTCGGTGCTCCTGACGTCGCAGCCGGGAACGCCGATGCAGTTTCGCATTGGCTCCATTGTGTTCGACCCGCCCGCGCGATGATCGACGACGACTTCACGCCGCGAACGCTCGGTCGCTACGCTCTGTCGGCACGCATCGCCCGCGGCGGAATGGCCACGGTCTATCTCGCGCGCTCGACCTCGAGCGCAGGCTTCACGAAGTGGCTCGCGCTGAAGACCATTGACCCCGCGGAAGCTGCGGAACCGGGGTTCGTGCAGATGTTCCTCAACGAGGCGCGCATCGCTGCGCGAATCGACCACCCGAACGTTTGCAGCGTGTTCGATTTCGGTGAGTCCGACGGTGAGTACTTTCTGGTGATGGAATACCTGCACGGCGAGCCGCTGCACCGAATCGCGAATCGAGCGTGGGAGCAGGGCGACTTCCCATGGGGCATCGGCGCGCGTGTGGTCGCGGATGCGGCGAAGGGACTTCACGCCGCGCACGAATTGCGCATGGCGGACGGACGAAGTGCCGAACTCGTTCATCGGGATGTGTCGCCGCAGAACGTGTTCGTGCTGTTCAACGGCGTTGCCAAGGTCGTGGATTTCGGCATCGCGAGGTCGAACGAACACGCGGGCGAGAAGACTGCGAGCGGCGTGCTCAAGGGCAAGATCGCGTACATGTCGCCCGAGCAGATTCGCCGCGAGCCCCTCGATCGCCGCACGGACGTGTGGGCGCTCGGCGTCATGCTCTGGGAAGTGACGCTCGGCGAGCGATTGTTTCGCCGGGATTCGGCGTACGAGACGGGCGAAGCCGTTCTTGTCGGCGAAATCCCGACCCCGCGGTCGAAGCGACCGAACTACCCCGCGGCGCTGGAGTCCATCGTGATGCGCGCACTCGAGCGCGATCTCACGAAGCGCTACCCGACGGCGGCCGCGATGGCGCGGGACATCGAGATTGCAATCGGCCGCAGCGAAGCGCCGGTGACCAGCGTCGATGTGGCCGAGTTCGTCCAGCGGGAGTTTGCGTCGGAGCGTCGCGCGCAGGAAGCGCGGCTCGGGATCGGGGGGAGCGAGGAGTCCGCCGAGGAAACACGAACGGTGGAAGTGCCGCTCGCGGCGCCGGAGGCGGTTTTCCCAGCAGCAGCGACGGGAGCGACTGCGGAGCACAGCGTCACCGACCTACATGCGACAGCGTCGGGCGAACCGGGACTCACGGGAACTGCGTCGCCGCTGGTGGTCGTGATCGCCGTGCTCATCGCAGCGGCCCTCGCACTCGTCGGTGTGTTGGCGCTTCGTCAAGACGATCGTCGCCTCGCGAGGCGGCCCACGCAGCCCGCGTTCGTGCCGCCTGCGCCGACCGCACCCAGGCCGACTGACGCCGCGACGAGTCTCGACGCGCCCGCCGACGCGAGTCGTGACGCATCGGAACGCGACGCCGCGGTCGCCACGTTGCCGGCACCGCGCGACGCAGGTGCAACGCAGGACGCCGCGCGCGTTTCGCCGCCCGTGACCGCGCCGCCGCGCGCCGTCCCAACGATGGCGTATCTGAACCTGCTGGCGATCCCGAGCGCGCGCGTGTTCGAGGGCGCGACGTTCCTCGGCGAGACGCCGATGATCCAGCACGCGATTCGACCCGGACGCCACGTGCTGCGCTTGGTCCCGCACAACGGCCGCCCCGCGCGAACGCTCCTGGTGGTCGCGGCGCGTGGCGAGACCGTACGAGTGCGCTTCACGTTCGAGTGACGGCCGTACCTGGCGGCTGAAGCCGCTGGCTGTGATTGACCGCCTCGCCGTCGCGAGGCTTCCCGTGCGCGCATTGGGTGAGCAAGTGAACCCCACACCGCGTACCTGGGAAGGGTCGCGCAGGCGGCCCGGTCAATCGCAGCCGGCCGATTCATCGGCCCGGGCGCAATCATCCGCCTCGGGACGCTCATCGGCCCGGGCGCAATCATCCGCCCGGGGACGGGGGGCAATCATCCGCCCGGGGACGGCCATCCGCCCCGGCGCAATCATCCGCCCGGGGACGTCCATCCGCCGGGGGGACATTCATCGGCCCGGGCGTCGCGCACACTACAACCCGTGCTTCTTGATCAACCGATGCACGTACCCGCGATTCAAACCCGCCGCACTCGCCACCGCGGACACGTTGTGCGCGTGTCGCGCGAGCAACCCTCCGACGTACTGCCGCTCGAGCTGATCGAGGAGGCGGTCGCGCACGTCCTTGAACGGCTCGTCGATCGAGACGGCGCTCGCGTCGACACCGCTCGTTGCGAGCGTGACCGGATTCACCGACGAGGTCGGCGCGGGCGGCGGCGGCGCGATGGAAACCCCCGCGTCGCGCGAGAGCACTTCGCTCGGTCCGAGCGCGACGGCGCGTTCGACGACGTTGCGAAGTTCGCGCACGTTCCCCAGCCACGGCCGCTGCAACAAGTCGCGCAGGAATTCTGGGGGAAACGGTTTCGCGTGCCCCTTGGGCACGAAGTGTTCGACGAGCCGCGGCAGATCGTCGAGGTGCGAACGCAGCGGCGGAGCGGTGACCGGAATCACTGCGAGACGGAAATACAGGTCCTCGCGAAACGCGCCGGAGTTCACCATCGTGCGCAGGTCGCGATGCGTTGCGGAGATGAACCGCACGTCGACATCGCGGTACGCGGTCTCGCCCACGCGCCGCACGCTGCGCGATTCGAGCGCGCGCAACAGCTTCGGTTGCATCGCGAGAGGCAGCTCGCCGATTTCGTCGAGAAATACCGTGCCGCCATCGCCCGACTCGATCGCCCCAGCGCGCGCCGCGACGGCCCCCGTGAACGCGCCCCGCGCGTGACCGAACAGCTCGGCCTCGAGCAGAGAGTCGGAAAGCGATCCGCAGTCGACGACGACGAACGGCCCACCGGCACGCGGCGAAAAATCGTGGATCGCACGCGCGATCAGTTCTTTGCCCGTGCCGGTCTCGCCCTGGATGAACACCGTCGACTCGGTGCGTGCAACCGCCGCGAGCCGCGCGAATAGTTCGCGCATCGCCGCGCTGCGACCCACGAGCGGCCCGAACCGATCGTGCGGCCACAGTTCGATCTCCGACGTCTCCCCCGTGCTCTCCACGCGCAGCGACGTACCACCCACGAGCACCGTGGTTGCGTCGGGCAACCTCGCGCCGGTCACCAGAAGTCCGTCGACGTACGTTCCGTTCTTGCTGCCGAGGTCCCGCAGCCAGACGCCGTCGTCTCGCGGTTCGATCTCGGCATGCAGTCGGGACACCGTTGGGTCGCGCACGACGACGTCGCAGTGCGACGCCGAGCCGATCACGACGCGGGCGTCGATGGCATGCTCGCGGGCACCGTCGGTGTCGGTCCAACGAACGCGTGGCCGGCGACGCTTCGCGAGCCGCGAAAGCTGGGCGTCCTTCGCCGCCGCGGCCGTTTCGTCGTCGAACAGAGGGGGCACGAGCGCGATCGTAGCGCGACCCGGCGGTCTGCGTCGCCAAAGGTTGCAGCACGAGTTGTGGTATGGACCAGGACCGTGGCTCGAACGGTGCCGCTCCTGATGCTGATGTTCGCGATCGTGAGCGCGGCGCCCGTGCGCGGTTTCGCTCAGGGCCACACGATGAGCGGGCCGGCGCCCGTGGGCGGAAACGCCGAGAACCTGAATCCCGGCGAGCGACGGCTGTTCGAGCGGATGCTCTGCATGTGCGGGACGTGTGCGCGGCTTCCGCTGGCCACCTGCACCTGCGATTTCGCAGGCGCGACACGTGCGTCGATGCGTGAGCGTCTCGCGCAGGGAACCGCCGCGGACGACATCGTGAACGAGTACGTCGCGCGATACGGTGTCGCGGCGCTCTCGGTTCCCCCGGATGCTGGGCACAATCGGGCCGTGTGGTTTCTACCGGTCAGCGCGATTGCGCTCGGCGCGCTCGGGGCGATTGCGCTCGTCCGACGGTGGCGTGCGAAGTCTCGGGCCAGCGCGACCGTGCTCAGCGACGCGGCGACGGCTGACCCTTCGAAGACCGTCAAGTCGAAGGCCGAGTACGACCGTCGACTCGACGAGGAACTGCGAGGGCTCGATGAGTGACTCGGCGTTGCAGTCTCGTCGTCGGCTCGGCCGCGCGCTGAAGTGGATCGCGACGGCCGTGGTAATCGTCGGAGCGGTGATCGTCGCGTTGCGATTTGGCGCTCCGTCGGTCGTGCTCTGGTTCGCGTTCGCGGCGTTGACCGGTGCCGTGATGCTGTTCTGGGAAGCGCTGCGACATGGGCTCGCGGGCGACGAATCGAGCGACGACGAAGACGACGGTGGGTCCGGCGTTCCCGCCGACCTCGAAGACCGGAAGAACTCGGCGCTCCGCGCGCTGCGTGACATCGACTTCGAGCATTCGATTCGTCGGCTGTCGGACGAGGACCACGAGGCGTTGCGCGAGAAGTACCGCGCCGAAGCTCGAGCGGCGATGCAGTCGATCGACGAGTCGCTGAATCGACAGCACGGCGCGTTCATGCCGCGCGCGAAGGCGCTCGTCGCGCGGGCGGCCGGCGAAACCGTAGCGGATGTGGAGATCGACGGTCCGCGGACGCAACCCGGGAGCGGAAAAAAGAAGAAGCGACGCGCTCGCTTGGAAAATGAGCGCAACGACGACGCGAGTGCACGAGTGACTCCGCCATTTGCACCCCCTGCAAGCAACGCGGCCCCTGCAACGTCCGCCGGCGACGCGAGCGCGGTCTTGGCATCTCCATTCACGGACAGTGCGAGCGACGAGCCGAGTGAAGCGAGTGCGAGCGAGGCAGCCGCGGGCTTCATTGCGCCCTCCACGGACGACGCGACGAACATGGCCGACGATCCGGAAGCGGACGAACGACGATGCCCTGACGACGCGTGCGCAACCGAGAACGATGACGACGCGGTGTTCTGCAAGAAGTGCGGAACCCGCCTCGGAGCGACGGCGTGACGCGGGTGCGCGGTCGATCGATGCGACGCGGCGCGGCCCGTGTCGCAAGCGCGCTGCCCGCCGTGGTCGCCGTGTGCGTGGCGCTCGCACCTGGTGTCGGCCGCGCGCAGGGTTCACCGCCCGAGCAAGCGCCGCCGGAGCAAGCACCAGCCGCACAGGGCGCACCGCGCGAACACGTCGGAACGACGCACGGTCTGCCGGCGGGCCACCCGACGATCGCGGAGCCTGAGGGCGCTGATTCGTTCCAGCCGCGCGTCGTCGCGATGCCCGACACGATTTCCGAGGAGGCGCCGGGGCTCCCGCCGGGCGTCGTGCTCGTTCGAGTCGTCGACGCCGACGGCCGGCCGGTGCCGGAAGTGCCGGTGCGACTCGGCGTCTTGCGCGAGGGCGAGCGACAAAACGCCCACGAATCTCGTACGCGCGCGGACGGCGTCGCGCAGTTCGACCACTTGGAGGGCGGCAACAACGTTGCGTATCGTCCGAGTGTCGATCACGACGGTGCGCGATTTGGATCTCCGCCGTTCGCGCTGCCGGGCAACGTGGGCTGGCGTGTGCAACTGGTTCGCTACGATGTCGAACATCAACCGCGCGCGGTCTTGATCGCGAACGCTGGTCTCGAGATTGGTTTCCGCGACGACCGGCTCATTGCGGTGATGCGACTGCACATTGCGAACTTTTCGAACGTCTCGATCGGCGGATCTCCCGTGCGGCCGTACGCATTCGTGCCCCCGCGAGAGGGAGTGCGATTTCGCCTGCCGATCGGCTACACGGCGTTCACGGCGCAGGACAGCATGGGCGACCAGCACGTGACCGAGGAGAACGGGTTCGCCGTTCTGCGCGGCAGCATCCCACCCACCGCTGGGCAGGAACCCGTCGAAGTGACCTTCCAGTTTCACTATCGAATCCGGGACACGTCGGTCGCATTCGACACGGCGTTCCCGCTCCGCGTGCTTCGCGCGGGCGTCGCCGCCGAGGCACCGCGCGGGATGCGACTCGATGTCGACGGCATGCCGGTCGCCGAGGAACGCGAACACAACGGCCAGAGATTTCTCAGCACCCATCGCGAACGCACGCGGCGAGACGAACCGGAGATCACCGAGCTGCGGGTGCGATTGTCTGGCATTCCTCCGGCCGCAGGGCCCGAGCGGACACTCGCGGCGCTGCTCGCGGGGTTGCTCATCTTCGCGAGCCTCGTCGTTGGAACGCTGCGAATGCGCGTACGGGGAGATGGGGGGCGCGTCGGGCAGCGCGCCCGGGCGGCTGCGCTCGTGCGAGAGCGCGATCGGATCCTCCACGACGTCGAGTTGCTCTGCGCCGCGCGACGCGACGGCGACGTGGGTCCCGAGACGTACGAGCGCCGTCGACGCGAACTGACGACGCACCTCGCGCGGGTGCTCAGCGAGATGCGGTAGGCACGCTCTTCACCGATTGCGCCACGTGGCGCGCACGGCCTCCCACGCAGCGGAGTGTTGTCGCTGCTGCTGCACGACGTCGCCGTAGGTGAGCTTCGGGTCCGTGAGCAACGCGAGCAGCACTCGCGCGGCGGCTTCCGCGTCGTCGGTGGCACGGTGGGCGTTCGTGAGATCGATGCCGAGCCTCGCAGTGACCTCGCCCAGCTTGAACCCCTTGGCTTGCGGTTGCTTCGCGCGCGCCCACACGAGCGGATCGATCCAATCGACGTTCGTGCGCATCGCGGGCGGCAATGCGGGATCGTCCGTCGCGGGAATGCCTGCGCGTCGCATCTCCGCGAAGACGAACGATCGATCGAAGTTCGCGTTGTACGCGACGGGCACCCGACCGCGCACGAGTGCGAGAACCTCCCGCGCGATGCCGTCCCAACGGGGCTTGCCTTTGACGTCCGTGTCGCGAATGCCGTGCACGGCGGTGGAGTCTTTCGGAATCGGCATCGCGGGATCGACGAGCAGCGCGTGCCGCGACGTCACCTCGCCAGCGTCGACGTAGACCACCGCGATCTCGATGACACGATCGCCGCGCGCCGGGTCCCGGCCTGTGGTCTCCGTATCGATGACGGCGAGGGGCAACGCGTGAAACGGCGTGTTCGCGTCGAACTCGGCCGCGACGCCCGCCATCGCAGAGCGCGCTTTCTGCAGGAGATCCGCGATGCCGGGATACGGCTGCCCCGTCGGGAAACAGCCGCAGTTCGCGTACAGTCCGTGGGCCATCGGCTCTCGACGCTATGGCATTTCGCGCCACGCTCGCCAAGCGCCGCGTACACTGGCGACGCGGGCTGAAATGGACGCAAAGAACGAGATTCGCCTGCTGCTCGACGGAAAAGAGGCCTTCCCTGCATGGCTCGAGGCCATCGGCGCGGCGAAGAGCGAGATCTTGTTGGAAATGTACTGGTTCGAGTCGGACAAAACCGGCCGAACATTCGCGGAAGCGCTGTCGAAACGCGCCAGGGACGGACTCGACGTGTTCCTTCTGTACGACTCCGTCGGGTCGATCGGTGCAGAACGCAGCATGTTCGAAGACATGGAGTCTGCCGGCGTGCGCGTGATCGAGTACAACCCGATCGCGCCGTGGCGGAGGCGATTTCGTCTCGATCGCGTCGGCACGAGAGACCATCGAAAGATTCTCGTCGTCGACACGGAGGTCGGGTTCGTCGGCGGAATCAACATCTGCGACCAACAGGCCTCGCGAGAATCCGGCGGCGGCGGCTGGCGCGACGACGCGGTGGAAATTCGCGGTCCATCCGTCAACGAGTTGCGCGCTCTCTTCTTCGACACGTGGATCAAGAGCGGTGGACCCAGCGCGCGAAAGCTCGAAGCGCTCGCGATGCGCACGCGCGAGGCCCTCGTCGCCGCAGCGCGCGAGCAACTTGGCGCGCCGGCTCCGCGAAGACTGCTCGGCATCGGCGCGCCCACGCCCGAGCGTTCGATCACCGTGGCGTCCAGCGCCGATCTCGCTGCGCCTCCGGTGGTTCAAGTCATCGGGCATGCTGCGAGCGCCGCGCGGCGGACGCTGCGTCGCGTGTACCTTCAACAGATCCGCCACGCACGGAGGAAGATTCTCATCGCCAATTCGTATTTCATCCCAGACATCACGATCCGTCGCGGACTCGAGCGCGCGTCCGCGCGCGGCGTCGAAGTGCGGGTGATCTTGCCGCGAGACTCCGACGTTCCATCCGTTGGGTACGCAAGTCGCGCGCTCTACGCGCGCTTGATGCGCGCCGGGATCCAGATCCACGAGTGGGTCGACGGAATGCTCCACGCGAAGTGCGCGTTGATCGACGAGTGGGCGACGGTCGGCAGCTACAACTTGGACTACCGCTCGTTGCTCTACAACCTCGAGGCGAACGTGGCGTCGGTCGAGCCGGCGTTCGTCGAATCCGTGGAACGAAGCTTCCGAGCAGACATCCAACGTTGCGTCCAGGTGGATCCCGTCGCCTGGAGCAAGCGATCGCGGTGGTCGCGGGTGCTCGAGTGGATGCATTACTACGTACGGAAGTTGCTGTGATGGGGCACGATCCGCGTTTCCTTTCTCGTAGACGGCGCTGTACGCTCGCCGTCGTTCTCACGGAGGATCCTCGAATGAATTCGCATCCTGGCCCGCACTCGCGAGCCCCTCTCGTCGCGGGCCCGCGGATCGTGGCGACCGCCCTCTGCGTTCTCGCCCTCGGCTGCTCCGCGGGCTCGGGCTCGCCACACAATCGCCTTGTGGCCGTGCACAACGCGCTCGCGGCGCTCGGAATGGGCATGGTCGGGCACGTGTCCGAGGGCTCCCTCGGTGAGAACAACAGCGTGCGCATCCCGGTCCAAGTGGACGCGGCCTGCTACACATTCGTCGCGTTCGGCGGCGGAGGCGTTCGGGACATCGACCTGACGATCACGGACGCGAGCAACCAGCGCGTGGCGGGCGACACGTCGCACGATCAGCAGGCGACCGTGCAGCACTGTTTCGCAGCGCGCGGTGCGTACACGGTGGCCGTGCGCATGGCGGCCGGATCGGGCACGTATGCGCTGTCGTCGTGGCGCGGGGGCGCAGGCGGAGCGGCAACGCCGGGCGCGGCAGTCGCAGCGGGCGGCGGCGCGACGGGCAGCACGTGCTCGAACCCGATCGCGATCCAAATTGGTCAGACCGTGACGGGCGACACGTCGCACTCGGCGAACAACCAGACCGGCTCGTGTCACGGCGAAGGCGAAGCGCCCGAGAACGTGTATTCGCTGCAGATCGAGCGTCGCCAGCAGATCACGGTGTCGGCCGAGCAGGACTACGACGGCGCGCTCTACATTCGGTCGGGCTGCGACGACGAGCGTTCGGAACTCGCGTGCAACGACGACCAGGACGACACGCGGCATTCGCGAGTCGTCGCGGTGCTCGATCCGGGCACGTACTACGTGTTCGCCGACGGTTTCGCCGACAACCGCGGAAACTACACGTTCACGGTCACGGCAGCGGACGTGCCGTCTCCGCAGGACGTTTGCCAGAACGCGACGGCGCTCACGCTTGGTCACCCGATCTCGGGCTCGACGGCCAACGACGTCAACGTGTTCCAGGCGACGTGTGCACAGGGCGCGCGTGGACCCGACCGCGTGTACCGATTCGAAGTGCCGCAAGAGTCGCGCGTGCAGGTCGCGCAGGAGAGCGACTACGACGGTGTCTTGTACATGCGCCGCGCGTGTGCCGACCCGACGAGCGAAGTCGCATGCAACGACGATGTCGAAGACACGCAGCACTCGCGGATCAACAGCATCGTTCCACCCGGCACATACTATCTTTTCAGCGACGGATTCACGCCCACCGGTTCGGGCAATTTCACGCTCGAAGTGAACGCCGTGCCCGTCGCGGGTGGCGGCGCGCCCGGGGACACGTGCGCCGACGCGCAGGCGATCACTGCGGGAGCGTCGGTCGAGGGCGACACGTTGCGAGCGCGCGACGACGTTCAGCCACCGTGTGCGGTACAGCAGGACGGCTATGATGTGGTGTATCGACTCGACGTACAGAATCGGTCGCGCGTTCGACTGTGGTTCGAGCACGCAGACATCGGACAGAACGCCGTGATCTGGCTGGCGCGGGCGTGCAACGCATCGCAAGCGAACGCGTCCATTGCGTGTCGCGCGGGCGCGGTGACCGAAGAACACGCGATCGATCAGGTCGTCGACCGCGGGCAGTACTACGTCGTCGTCGACAGCACGACGGCGCGAGCCTTCGGCCGCTTCCGTCTGCGTGCGCAGGTGGAAGACGTCGCGGCGCTCGAACGCGCGTGCCGTGCGGCGCGGCCACTGACCAACCATCAAACCGTCACGGGCACGACCGCGGGCGACGACCACTTCCAAGCGAGCTGTGCCGGTCACACGCGCAGTGCCGAGAACCTGTATCGCATCGTGTTGCGCCGTCGGTCGTTCGTGCGACTGGCACTCACGACCACGACGCACGACGGCGCGCTCTACATCCGCCGCGATTGCACCAATGCTACCAGCGAAGTCGCATGCAACGACGACGCGCCGGACACGCGACATTCCCTCGTCGAATCGACACTGGACCCAGGAACCTACACCGTGTTCGTCGACGGCTTCGCGCAGGGACAGAACGGTGCGTACTCGCTCGAGGCCACCATTACGCCGCAGTGACGTTGGGTAGGGAATTCACAGGAAGAAAGGAAGACGGGAAGGATTGTTGAATTTGCGTGATTCGACGGCGAGGATCCGCGGTTCACGCGCAGGGGATCGCAGTGCTGGACGATTCGCTCGCCTCGGTTCCGAACTGACCCATACTTCCACCCTTCGCGTCTTCCTGTTCCATCCTCCGGAACGCTGATGCCGTTCGATTACTACCGTCGGCTTTCGGCACGAGACAAAGCGGTCTATCGGAAGAGCGATGCGGTGCGAGAGATCCGCGTGCCGAACGCGCGCACACTGCTCCCATTCGTCGAGACGCTGCGCGAGGCGATCGAGACGGAGAGCGAGCACGGTGTTCGCACGGCGTCGCGTGCGCTGGTCGACGGGATCACGGGGTTGCTCGGGATCCAGCCGGTGCGGGTCATCGTGCGGCGACGGCGGCCGAGCAATGATACCGGCGAGTTGCACGGGTACTACACGCTGACCGACGAACGCGGGGCGCAGATCGAGGTGTGGATGCGCACGGCGGCGAACGAGCGAATGGTCGCGTTCCGGACGTACTTGCGGACGCTATTGCATGAGGTCGTGCACCACGTGGATTTCACGAGCATGGGATTGTCGGACTCGTTTCACACGCAGGGGTTTTTCCAACGAGAGTCCAGTTTGGTGCGGCAGATCGCCGGGGGAACGGGCAAGCGGGAGAAGGCGGGGGAGGGGAAGAAGAGTGTCGAGCACGAGCGCGAGCACGGGGAGAGCAGAGCGCGCGGGCGCGGGAGAGCGGGAGACGCGGGGGGTGCGGTGCAGAGCGGGGCGCGGCCGGGGGGAAAGGGAGAGGTGCTGGAGGTGGGAAAGGTGGGCGCGCCGGTGAAGAGCGTGGTGCCGCCGGTGCAGTTGTCGTTGTTTGGGGAGGCGGGGGCAGAGCGGAAGGGGTAGGCGCACGCGCCTTCGTGCCTTCCTGTGAATTCCCCCTCCCGTCTCCGCAAGTCACCGCGTCGCCTCCCCCGCCCGCGACATCCCCCTCGCCCCCAACGCGAGGATCCCGAAGATCAACACCGCGTACGCCGCCGCGTACCCGTACTGTGCTTGTCGCGTGAACGCCCAGCGATACGCCTCGGTCACGAGAATCTCGGTCTCCCCATCGGGCTCTCCGCCCGACACGAGGAAGATCACGTTGAACATGTTGAACGTCCATACCGCGCCCATCGCGACGGCGGGCGCCATCGCGGGACGCAACAAGGGCCACGTCACGTGGCGAAAGCGCTGCCACGCACTGGCGCCATCGACGTCGGCCGCTTCGTACAGGTCGCGCGGAATCGTCGACAAGATCCCGAGTGCGACGACCATCATGAAGGGAAATCCCAGCCACACGTTGGTCGCGAGATTCGCGGCGAACGCCGTCGAAAATTGCGAAAACCACTCGACCGGTCGGCCGCCGAGCTGCGTGACGACGGCGTTGATGGCGCCGAGTTGTCGATGGAACATCCCCTTCCATGCGAGCGCAGTGACGTAGGACGGCACAGCCCACGGGACGATGAGCAGCACGCGGTACAAGCCACGCAGTCGCATGGCTGGTCGCGAGAGCAAGAGTGCCAGTGCTACACCGAGGACGACGTGCAGAGTGATGTTCGCGACGGTCCACAACACCGTCACTCCCAGCACCGCGTAGAACGAGCCCGATGCGAACAGCGGTCCTCCGCGTGCGCGGAGAATGTCCCAGTAGTTCGCGAGGCCGACGAACGAGAGCGCGCCATCGCGCCCGGCGAACAATGATGTTGCCGCACCCATCGTGAGGGGTGCAATGACCAGCAGCACGATGGCGACGACCGCGTGCGCGACGTATCGATACGCCGGAAGCGACGCGCGCAGCTCGCGGCGGAACGCGGCCGTTCGCAACCGTCGCAGCGCCGCGAAACAGAGCGCGATCGCGACGGCACCGAGTGCGAGCAATGCGTACAGCGGACTCCGTCGCGTGGGCAGCGGGCGAGTCGCGTCGTCGAATCTCCGCGCGCCTTGCGTGAGCGCCTCGGGGATGGACACGTCGCCCCGCAGCGCGCGACGCAGCGCGCGGTTGGCGGGCTCGAACGCGAGGCGCATGTTCGGGTGCGTCGGCATCACGATCGCTCCGGACGCCGCGGCGCGAAACGCGACGAGCACACTGTCGCGGGCAAGGTCCGGGTCGCTCCACGCGCTGCGCGTCGCGACGACCTGGCGGCCGAGACGTGCGCGCACGATCGCGGCGGAACGGGACGCGAGAAAGTGCGCGAACCACCGCGCCGTCTGCGGTTGTTGCGCCCGCGATGATACATACGCGGTTTCCACCGTCGCGAATGGCCGCAACGAAGCCCTGGTCGCCCGAAGCGACGGCAACGGTACGACGCGGTAGGACAACGCGCGGCTCAGGTCGCCCGCGAGCCACGGGCCGGAGATCGCAGCCGCTGCACGGCCCGATGCGAACAACTGCGTGACGAGTGAACCGGACGCCTCCTGCGGAACGACCCCTTCGCGAAGCCATCGCTGCACGTGCGCGACGGATCGCTCCGCAGCGCCACCGATGAACGCATAGCGCCCGGTGCGCGCGTCGAAAAGCGCGCCGCCGTGCGCGTGCAGGAATGCCGCGTGCACGTAGGCGCTCGTGGCTTCGTACACGAGAGGCGAAACGCCGCGAGGCAACGTCGGTCGCCAATCGGCAATGTCGTCGATGGTCTCGGGGTCGGTGGGAACGAGTGCGGTGTTGAGAAAGAGCGCGACGCACTTGGTCGCGAGGGGGATTCCGTAGACCCGGTGGCGAAGGCGCACCGCGTCGAGCGCGGTGGGCTCGAGATCCCTGCCGTCGTCGGGCAGCGGCACGGACGCAATGAGATCGCGTGCGACGAAACTCGCGAGTCGTTCGTGCGCGTCGATGAACACGTCCGGTCCGTGACCGTGCGGAATCGCGTTCTCGAGTTTTGCCGCATAGGCATCGTACGGAATCGCGAGCAACTCGATGTCGACGTCGGGACGCGCGACGTGCGCGAGGCGCGCGACTTCGATGAGCGCACGCTGTTCGTCGCCGCGGTACGCGTGCCAGACGAATAGCGACTGCGTTCGTTGGCGACGCGGCATGTCGTCGTGGCGGCACGAAAGGAGGCCCGCGATGCATGCGAGAAGGAACAATCCCTCTCCCGACGCCCTCGGCGTCGACCTCCCCCTCGGACGAGACTGTCGACAAACGTGGCGTGTTCTTGGCATGCGCGAGATGGGCTGGTGCCAATCGTCAATCGTTCGGACGACGGTGTGGACCGCGCCCGTCCACGACCACGACCACGACGACGACCA
>Ga0080064_1001163_pt1 | contig 57222 bp, 62 predicted proteins | sample Subgrocontami54m_FD_69260 | JGI IMG/M metagenome (GOLD analysis project Ga0080064, IMG submission 69260) | Subsurface groundwater microbial communities from S. Glens Falls, New York, USA - GMW46 contaminated, 5.4 m (SPADES assembly) (version 2) ...
CGTCGCCCGGCGGTGCGAATTCGGCGATCCGCCAAGCGGGGCGAGCGCGACCGGCGAGAATTCCGGCACGAGAGCCCTCAGTTTCGCAACAGGCTATAGTTAGGGCGAGGACGGCGCGGAGTACGCCGTGTCCTGCGCGGGGGGGGACGCGACAGCACGATTGGTACGGACTCCGCCCGTCAATCGCGCCCCGCTACCGCACACGCGCGATCTCGACGTATCCTCGCGCCGATGCGTCCGCCGCCGCGATGCCTGTCCGCCGCGTTCGTCATCGCGTCCGTCGCCGCAGCCGCGTTGCATCCAGCGTCCGCGCAGGTTCCGTCCGCGGCGCGCCGTCGTGCGGGACTCGCGGCCCTCGGTGGCCTTCGCGGGCGCACGGGAGGACCGACGACCCGCGTTCGACCCGTCGTTCAGAACGCGACGCGACGCGCGGGGCTGTTCGCGGGGACCGAAGTTCGCGCGGTCGTTCTCGAGCACATGGCGCAAGTGCATCGCTGCTTCGAGTCGGCACGCGAGCGGGACCCAACCCTCGAGGGCGACGTGAACGTGCGATTCACCCTCGCCGCGGACGGAAGCGTGTCGGACGCGAACGCCGACGACGCTCGCCCCGCGATGCGACACGCAGCCAGTTGCGTTCTCGCGCGCGCGCGAACGTGGCGGTTCCCACCGCCGCGCGATGGGCAAACGGTGTTCGTGTATCCGTTTCGTCTCGAACCCTAACGCCGCGCTCGCGCAAGTTTGAAGTACGCGACGTACGCGGCTTCGTGCACGCCGGCGAGCACGATCGCGCGGTCGATCATCGCGTCGCATTCTTCCGCCGTCCATGCACGCTTGGGCGGTCGTGTCGCGGCGCGACGGTGCGCGGATCCGACGAGCGACCCGAGATATCCCGAGAGTTGCGCGAAGTCTTGCGGGCGAAGGTCCGCGAGAACGAGTCGGTCTTCCTGTGGCGCGAGCCGTCGCACGACCATCGAGCGGTGCGCGAGTCGCGCGGTTCCGAGCATGCGCGGTGGACTGGCGAGCAGCGCGCGGGCCGCGGTCACGACGCGTTCCGCGCCGCCGAGCGCGGGCGCGGGGATTACCGCCGTCGGCGCCGGATGACTGAGCTGCTCTTTCATGTCGAACATCCAGTTGCCGTCCACCCCCCCCTTGCCCCGCGCGAGCACGACCACGCGTAGCCGCCCCAAGCTTCCCGTGCCGGCGACGCGGTACGCCGTGTCCACGATCTCGAAGTGGTCCGCGTTGATTTCGTAATCGCGTTCGGCGTCGCGCGCAAAATGCGTGAACGCCGTTCGCGCGGCCGCCGCGAACTTTTTCGGGAGATCGTGATACCGCGGCCCGCGGATCAAGTGCCGCTTGCCACGGGCCACCTGCGTTCGCGCGTCGAGCAATTGTGTGCGCGACCGCGTTCGCACACGCGCGATGAGTTCCGTGACGGCGCGCGGAACGTGATGCGCGTGCGCGTTCGACGTCGCGTGCCGAACGTACTCGCGGATCAACTCGCGACAACGATCCGTCGCGTCCCATCCGCGCAACCGCATCTCGCGCGCGTGGAGCAGCACGCTGACCAACAATCGCAACACATCGATTCGCCACGGTCCGATCACGGCGTCGTCGAAGTCGTTCAAGTGAAACGCGACGGTCGAGTCCAGGCGCTGACCCTTGGCGCGCTCATCGTCGTCGAACGTGCGCGGACGGAACACGCCGAAGTTCTCGAGATGCAGATCTCCGAGAATCCAGCCTTCGCCGGCCGGTCCCTCCGCGAGGCTCGGTTCGGCCGCGAGTGCATCGTAGAACATGGGAGCACTGCCGCGGAGAAACGCGAGCGGCGACGTCCGCATGCGTTCGAGCTTGTGTTCGAAGAGCCCCGCGTACGACCGCACGTTTGCGTGGTCGCGCTGCAGCTGGCGCCGAGCGAGTTCGACCGGGTCGAGGCGGATCGACGTTTGGGACGTTGCGCGCATGCGGCGGGAGTTTCGAATCGCGATGTTGCGACGCAGCCGATGATCGTGTCTCGGGTGATCGTCCGGCACCGAGACGCTTGCCCGAGTCCCAGGGAGTTCTACGCGGAACGCCCGCACGCACTTGACGGGAAAGCCTCCCCCCTCGGCGGCGGCCGTAGCGCGCTCTTGCGCCCGTGCTCGTGCTCGTGCTCGATCCGCCACTCCGCTCTCCCCTGCTCGATTCCCCACTCCGCCTCCCCCCGAGCTCACACACGTAAGTCCTCGCCGTCGCACGCCTTGACACGTTTTCGACCCCTTGCTACACAGCCGCTCCCTTCGCGGGCCGTCCCGTGAAGTTTGTCGGTGGCTGCGGCGCCTTCGCGGCCGGACGCACCGGCGGTCTCTCTTGCGACGTTCGTTCGCGCAGGGGTCCGCGGGTGTGTCCACTCGATCGACGGCCCTTTTCGTTTCGCGAACTTCCCCGGTCCAAGAGCACCCATGGAATCCAAAGCAATCGCACGATTCGCCCGCATCTCGCCCCGCAAGGCGCGCGTGGTTGCCAACCTCGTTCGAGGCAAGGGCGTCGCGCAGGCACTCGACGCTCTGTCGTACTTGCCCAAGAGCGCCGCGCCGATCGTCCGCAAGCTGATCGAGTCGGCCATCGCGAATGCCAAGCAGGTCGACGACAAGCTCGACGTCGACAAGCTGTTCGTGACGATGGCCGCCGTCGACAAGGGACCCAACAAGCACATGCGCCGCTGGCGCCCGCGGGCGATGGGCCGCGCGACCAAGGTCACCAAGGGTGTGAGCCACATCCAGATCGTTCTGACGGACACCGCCCCCGTGAAGAAGACACGGCGCGTTTCCGGCAAGCCCGCGGTTCCTGCAACGGAAGCCGCGAGCGAGTAACCCCCGCGGAGATCTAGAGAAATCATGGGTCAGAAAGTTCATCCGTACGGCTTCCGACTTGGCGTCATCAAGACGTGGAACTCGAAGTGGTACGAGCAGAAGCAGTATGCCGCGTGGCTGCACGAGGACATCACGCTTCGCCGTGTCGTGAAAGAACACCTCGCGAATGCAGGCATCGCCGGCGTCGAGATCGAGCGCGCCGCAGCGAAGGTGAAAGTGATCATCTACACCGCGCGGCCCGGCATCGTGATCGGCAAGGGCGGCAAGGGCGTCGAGGAACTGAAGAAGGGCAACGGGAAGTTCCCGGGGCTGCAGAAGTATACGAACGCCGCGACCGACGACATCGTCATCGACGTGCAGGAGATCCGGAAGCCGGACACGAACGCGCAGCTCGTCGCCGAGACCGTGTGCACACAACTCGAGCGCCGCGTGTCGTTCCGCCGCGCGATGAAGAAGGCCGTCAGCGCCGCGATGAAGCTCGGCGCGAAGGGCATTCGCATCCGTTGCGCCGGCCGACTCGGTGGCTCGGAAATGGCGCGCGTCGAGAGCTACCGCGAAGGTCGCGTTCCGCTGCACACGCTGCGCGCGGACATCGAATACGGTTTCGCCGAGGCGCACACGACGTACGGCTCGATTGGAACGAAGGTGTGGCTGTTCAAGGGCGAAGTGCTTCCGACGAAGAAGCGCCGCCCGGGCGTTCGCGTCTAGCGCCGCCTCGAGCGCACGGAGATTTACGATGCTTTCCCCGAAGAAAGTCAAATACCGCAAGTCGATGAAGGGCAACATGCGCGGCGTGTCGTACGCGGGCTGCGACGTGTCGTTCGGTGACTTCGGTTTGCAAGCGATCGAGTGCGGCCGGATCACCGCGCGGCAGATCGAAGCGGCGCGTATGTCCATCAGCCGGCACGTCAAACGCTCGGGCAAGCTCTGGATCCGGTTTTTCCCGGACAAGCCCGTCACCAAGAAGCCGCTCGAAACCCGCATGGGTCACGGCAAGGGCGCCGTGGAAGAGTGGGTGGCGGTGATCAGGCCCGGGCGCGTGCTCTACGAACTCGGCGGTGTTCCCGAACCGATCGCGCGCGAGGCATTCCGTCTCGCGGCGCACAAGCTCCCCATCTCGACGCGCTTTCTCGAGCGCGGACTCGAAGCGCACTGAGCGCGCAGGACGAACCGATGGCCAAGAGCGTACCCGCAAGCGACCTTCGCACGAAGACCGATGCCGAACTGGTGGAGATCATCCGTTCGACCGAAAACCAGCTCTTCACTGCGAAGTTCCAGAATCATACCAACCGTCTGGACGACACGTCGACGCTTCGCCGTCTGCGTCACGAGATTGCGCGCGCGCGCACGGTGCTCACCGAGCGAAAGTCGGCCGCGACCGCAACGGCCGGGAGTGAGAGTTAGTCATGGCTGAGAATGCACAGGCGGCAACCGCCGAGGTCAATCGTCGATCCGGCAAGCGGACGCTCATCGGTCGCGTGAAGAGCGCAAAGATGCAGAAGACCGTCGTCGTCGAAGTCGTTCGGTCCGTGCGGCACGGCGTGTACGGCAAGTACGTACGCATTCGCACGAGCTACAAAGCACACGACGAGAAGGGCGCCTACCGCGCCGGCGACGTCGTGGAAATCCGTGAACACAAGCCGACCTCGCGCGAGAAGCGCTGGGCGGTGGTTCGCCTCGTCGACCGTCCGGCCGTCGAGACGTTGACGTCGGTCGGCTAGGCGCAAGCGCGAGCAATCGGAAGGAACGGCCATGATCCAGATGCGAAGCATCCTCGATGTCGCGGACAATTCCGGTGCACGCCGAGTGCAGTGCATCAAAGTCCTCGGCGGATCGCGTCGGAAGTACGCCGCGCTCGGCGACGTGATCGTCGTGAGCGTCAAAGAGGCACTGCCGAACATGAAGGTCAAGAAGGGCCAGGTCGCGCGGGCGGTCGTGGTTCGCACCCGGCGCGAGTACCTGCGCACGGACGGCACGTACGTGAAGTTCGACGGTAACAGTGCGGTGCTCATCGACAAGGAAAACACGCCGATTGGCACGCGCATCTTTGGGCCAGTCGCCCGCGAGCTGCGCGCGAAGAACTTCATGAAGATCATTTCGCTCGCACCGGAGGTCATCTAGTCCATGTCCCTTCAGCGCATTCGTAAGGGCGACTCGGTCGTCGTGATCTCGGGACGCGAACGCGGCAAGACCGGCAAGGTCAAGCAGGTGTGGCCGAGTCTCGATCGCTGCACGATCGAAGGCGTCAATCTCATGAAGCGGCACACGCGCCCGACGCAGACGCAGCGCGAGGGTGGAATCATCGAGCGCGAGCAACCGATCGCGATGTGCAAAGTGATGCCCGTCGATCCCGACACGGGCAAGGGCACGCGGATTCGAACGCGCGTCGAAGACGATGGATCCAAGACCCGCATCGCCAAGAGCGGCAAGCCGATCGAGGCGGAGACGAATTAGTCATGGCCGACGACAAGAACGACAAGAAGGCGAAGGCGGACAAGTCCAAGGGCGACAAGCCCAAGGGTGACAAGCCGCGCAGCGACAAGGCCGAGGGCGCTCCGCAGAAGAAGAGCGGCAAGAAGGGCGGCGCGGGCGTCAGTCTCGCCAAGCCAGTTTCCAACACGCCACAGGATCGTGTGACTCCGCGCAAGCGCGTGAGCTACGAGAAGGACGTCGTTCCGGCGATGATCCGGCAGTTTGGCTACAAGAACAAAATGGAGGTCCCGCGCTTGACCAAGATCACGGTCAACATGGGCCTCGGGGAAGCCGTGCAGAACGGCAAGCTGATCGAGTCGGGCGTGAACGAGATTGCGGCCATCACGGGGCAGAAGCCGGTGGTCACGAAAGCCCGCAAGAGCATCGCGAGCTTCAAGCTGCGTCAGGGTGCGCCGATCGGCGTGTTCGTGACGCTGCGTGCGGAACGCATGTGGGAGTTCTTCGATCGCCTGGTCACGTTTGCGCTGCCGCGCGTTCGCGACTTCAAGGGTGTCAATCCCAAGGGCTTCGACGGCGCGGGGAACTACACGCTGGGCCTGAAGGAACAGATCATCTTTCCCGAGATCGACTACGACAAGGTCGAGAAGATCAAGGGGTTGAACGTGTCGGTCGTGACGACCGCACGAAATGACGAAGAGGGCCGGGCGTTGCTCGCGCACTTGGGGATGCCGTTCCGCGCGTAGCGGGGCGTTGCAGGATTCGAAACAGGAGAGTCAACGTGGCACGTGCCTGCTCATTCGCGAAGCTGAAGAAGCCGCCGAAGTTTTCGGTCCGGCATCGCAATCGCTGCAAGGTCTGCGGTCGCGCTCGCAGCGTGTACCGCAAGTTCGAGTTGTGCCGAGTCTGCCTGCGTGTCCTCGCACTGCGGGGCGACATTCCGGGCGTCATCAAGGCGAGCTGGTAGGAGCGATCGATGTTCACCGACCCAATCGCCGACATGCTGACTCGCCTGCGCAACGGGATGGCCGCACGCCATGAACGCGTGCGGATGCCCGCCTCGCGCTTGAAGCACACGATCGCGGACGTGCTGAAGCTCGAAGGCTACGTTTCCGAAGTGCAGGTCGACCCGGACGACGGTCCGAGCGACGTGCTCACCGTGGTGTTGAAATACGCCAACGACAAGTCGCCCGTCATCGAGGGGATGCGCCGCGTCTCGCGTCCGGGCAAGCGGATCTACGTCCGCGCCGCGGAGATTCCGCGCGTGCGTTCGGGACTCGGCATCTCGGTGCTGAGTACATCCCGCGGCATCATGAGCGATCGTCAGGCGCGTCGCGCGGGCGTGGGCGGCGAACTGCTCTGCGAAGTGTGGTGAGAGGTTAGCTATGTCACGCATCGGCAAGAGACCCATCGCAATTCCCAAGGGCGTCACCGTCACGACGAACGGCGAACGCATGGAGATCAAGGGACCCAAGGGCGCGCTCATTCGGCCGTTCCCGGGCACCCTCACGCTCACCATCAAAGACGGGCAGGCACACGTCGCCGTCAAGAAGGACGCGAACACCGACGAGGCCCGGCGCTATCACGGCACGACGCGGGCGCTGCTGAACACGGCGGTGTTCGGTGTGTCCGAGGGATTCAAAGCGAATCTCAAGCTCGAGGGCACTGGCTACAAGGGCGAGATGAAGGGTCAGAGTCTGAATCTCACGCTCGGATTGTCGCATCCGGTCGTCTACGAGATGCCCAAGGCGATCACGGTGCGCATCCCGCCGGAGTCCAAGGGCACGATTCTGCAACTCGAGAGCTTCGACAAGGGCGTGCTCGGGCAGACCGTGGCAAACCTGCAGAGCTACCGGATGCCGGAGCCCTACAAGGGCAAAGGCGTGCAACTCGAAGGGCAAAAAATTCGCCGCAAGGCTGGCAAGGCCGGCAAGGGCAGCAAGTGACAGAGCGGTCCGTTGGCACTGCGCGACGCGCAGCGACCCGCGGCGAGGCGTAGAGGAACAGCACGATGATGACCAAAGAAGAACAACGCGCGCGACGTCATCGGCGGATCCGGGGAACGGTGGCCGGAACGCAAGAGCGTCCACGGCTGAGCGTTTTCCGTTCAGCGCGGCACATCTATGCCCAGGTGATCGACGACGACACTGGCAAGACGCTCGCGTTCGCCGGAACGCTGTCCAAGGACGTCAAGCCTTCGGTCGGCGACGACAACAAGATCGACGCGGCGAAGAAAGTCGGCGCGGCCATCGCCAAGGCGTGCCTGGCCAAGGGCGTGTCCAAGGTTGCGTTCGACCGCGGCGGATATCGTTTTCACGGTCGCGTGAGCGCGCTGGCCGAAGCGGCTCGCAAAGCCGGACTTCAATTCTGATCACCCGATCCTGAGAGAGACGGATTCCATGAGCATGAGCGGGAACGAGGAGCAGGGAAACGAACTCAAGGAGCGCGTGGTGCACATCAACCGCGTCGCCAAAGTGGTGAAGGGCGGCCGTCGCTTCAGCTTCTCCGCGTTGGTGGTCGTGGGCGATGGCCACGGGCGGGTGGGAATCGGACTCGGCAAGGCCAACGAAGTGCCCGAGGCGATTCGCAAGGGCAACGAGCAGGCGCGAAAGAGCATTTTTTCCGTTCCGCTCGTCGGCAAGAGCATTCCGCACGAAGTCATCGGTCGTTACGGTTCGGGTGAGGTCGTGCTCCGACCGGCATCGGCCGGAACGGGCGTGATCGCAGGCGGCGCCGTCCGGGCCGTCGTCGAGAGCGCGGGAATCGCGGACGTGCTGACCAAGTCGATTGGCAGCCGCAACCCGCACAATTCCGTCAAGGCGACGGTCCATGCACTGCGACAATTGCGCAGCGTCGCAATGACTGCGACACGTCGCGGGCTGCCGGCAGATCACTTCCACGAGGGAGCGTAGGTCGTCATGGCGCACAAGCCGAAACTGCGTGTCGTGCAGACACAGGGATTCGCAGGCAAGAAGCCCGAACACGTGAAGGTTCTCAAGGGTCTCGGGCTTCGCGGCCCGCACCGCAGTGTCGTGGTCGCCAACACCCCGTCGTTTCGCGGCATGGTGAAAAAGGTGATTCACATGGTGACCGTGGAGGAAGTCGATGGCTAGCCTGCTCTCCAGCCTCGCAGCGCCCGTCGGTGCGAACGTCAAGCGACTCCGCAAGGGTCGTGGTGTCGGCTCCGGATTGGGCAAGACATGCGGAAAGGGAATGAAAGGGCAGAAAGCCCGTCATCCCGGAAACTTCGGGAAGCTCGGATTCCAGGGCGGACAGACGCCGATCCAGCGCCGACTCCCGAAGCGTGGGTTTACCAATCCATTCCCGAACGAGTTCGCTGCGGTGAACATCGGCGTGCTCGCGCAGCGTTTCGAAAAGGGCGCGACGGTCGACATCGACGCCTTGCGCGAGGCGGGACTGATTCCGCGCGCGTCGGAGCGCGTGAAGATTCTCGGGAACGGAGAGATCGATCGCGCGTTGAAGTTCACGGTCCACGCCGTGAGCGCGGGCGCGAAGGGCAAGATCGAGAAGGCAGGCGGCAGCGTCACGATGGTCGGTTAGGTACAACGCGGATGGCACTGAGCGCGATCGCGAACATCGGCAAGATTCCCGAGCTGCGGCGACGGCTGCTGTTCACCTTGGGCATGGTCGCGGTGTATCGCGTGGGCGTCTTCGTCACTACGCCGGGCGTGAACCGAACCGTGATGCGGGACATCGTCGGCGGCGCCGATCAGTCCCTGCTCGGGTTGCTCAACCTATTTTCCGGCGGCGCGATCGAGCAACTGTCGATTTTCGCGTTGGGCATCATGCCCTACGTCTCGGCGTCCATCATTCTGCAGTTGCTCACGTCGATCTTCAAACCGCTCGAAGAGCTTCGCAAAGAGGGCGAGGTCGGACAGCGCAAGATCAACCAGTACACACGCTACGGCGCAGTCGTACTCGGCATCGTGCAGGGCTTCAGCATCGCGCTGTACCTCGAGAGCTTGCGCAACGGCGAAGGCCTGCTCGTCGTGAGCCACCCGGGCTGGGCGTTCCGGATGATGACCATGATCACGCTGACCACGGGGACGGCGTTCATCATGTGGATCGGTGAGCAGATCACCGAGCGCGGAATCGGCAACGGCATCTCGCTGATCATCTTCGCGGGCATCGTCGCGGACTTTCCGAGCGCGCTTGCGCAAACGATCACGTTCTCCCGTTCGGGGCAGATTCAACCGGTGCAACTGCTGCTCGCGGTCGTGATCATCCTGGCCACCGTTGCGACGATCGTGTTCTTCGAACGCGGCCAGCGACGCATTCCGATCGAGTACTCACGCCGGATCATCGGGCGAAAAATGTACGGTGGGCAGCGAACCCACCTGCCGTTGCGCGTGAACTCGTCGGGCGTGATTCCGCCGATCTTCGCGTCGTCCGTGCTGCTGTTTCCCGCGACGCTGGCCAATCTTCGGATTCCCGGCATGGACCACGTCAAGGACGCGCTGCAGCGTGGCGACTGGATCTACAACACGGCGTTCATCGTCCTCACCGTGTTCTTCTGCTACTTCTACACGGCGGTCACGTTTCCGCCGGTCGACGTCGCGGACAACCTGAAGAAGCAGGGCGCGTTCATTCCGAACATCCGTCCGGGCAAGGCGACGGCCGACTTCATCGAGAAGGTGCTGATGCGCATCACGTTCGGCGGCGCGCTGTATGTCGCCGTCGTTTGCATCGTGCCGGACCTGATGCGGCAGTACTTCCACATCCCGTTTCCGTTCGGCGGGACATCGATCATGATCGTCGTCGGCGTTGCGCTCGACACGGTCAACCAGATCGAGTCGCACTTGATCACGCGCCACTACGAGGGCTTTGCGGGACCCCGCGGACCGCAGATCCGCGGGCGGAGAGCGGCGTAACCCGATGGCCCAGTACGACGTCGTGTTCATCGGACCGCCGGGGTCCGGGAAGGGCACCCAAGCAAAGAAGCTGTGCGCGCGACTCGGCGTGCCGCAGGTGTCCACGGGCGACATGCTCCGCGAGGCGCGCAGCGCGGGCTCAGAGCTCGGCAAGAAAGTCGCCGCGATCATGGACCGTGGCACCCTCGTTTCCGACGAACTCGTGATCGAGCTGGTGGACGAGCGGTTGCATCGCAAGGACGCCGTCCCTGGCTTCGTTCTGGACGGGTTTCCCCGCACGATTCCGCAAGCGGAGGCCCTGGACTCGCTGCTCAAGCGCATGGGGCGGACGCTTCAGCACGTCGTGCTCCTGGAGGTCCCCGACGCGCTGATCGTCGAGCGGATCACCGGGCGTCGAACCGGAGAGACCACTGGACGGATCTACCACATCAAGTATGATCCGCCCCCCTCGCCGGACCGGGGTGAGGGTGGCGAACGTCTTCTCGTTCGGGACGACGATCGCGAAGACGTCGTGAAAGCGCGGTTGGCGAACTACGCCGCGCAGACTGCTCCCCTGATTCCGTTCTACGTGGATCGGGGATTGCTCCGAAGGGTCGACGGCGTCGGGTCGCAGGAGGATGTGTCCCGGCGGCTGATGGAGAGCATCGGAGCGAAGTGATTCGCGTAGGGCGAGTGAATGGCGCGTAAGAAGAACAGGGAACCGAAGGAACCGAAAGGCGACAAGCTTGAATTCGAGGGCGTAGTCCTCGAGGCCCTGCCCAACGCGATGTTCCGAGTGAAGTGCGACAACGGCCTGGCCGTTCTTGCGACGATCTCCGGGCGGATGCGTCAGTACTACATCCGAATTCTCCCAGGCGATCGCGTCACCGTCGAAGTCAGTCCGTACGACCCGACCAAGGGTCGAGTGATCTACCGGCACAAGTGAGCAAGTGAGCAAGTGAGAGCGTCATGAAAGTCCGGCCGTCCGTGAAGAAGATTTGCGACAAGTGCAAGATCGTGCGCCGACGTGGTGTCGTCCGCATCATCTGCGAGAACCCGCGACACAAGCAGCGGCAGGGGTAGAGAGAAGATGGCACGCATTGCAGGCGTCGACCTCCCCGGTCGCAAGCACATTCACATCGCGTTGCGATACCTGTTCGGCATCGGTCCGAAGAACAGCGTCGTGATCTGCCAGAAGGCGGGCATTCAGCTCGACAAGAAGGCGCAGGATCTCACCGAAGGTGAAGTCCGGAAGATTCGCGAGATTCTCGATGCCGACTACAAGGTCGAGGGCGATCTCCGCCGCGAAGTGCAGATGAACGTCAAGCGGTTGATGGACCTCGGGTGCTACCGCGGGCTGCGTCATCGCAAGGGGCTGCCGGTCAACGGGCAGCGAACCCACACGAACGCCCGGACTCGCAAGGGGCCGCGCAAGGGAATCCAGATCTCGCGAAGCGGTCCCGCGATCGTGAAGAAGTGATCGACGAAGTGTTCAGCGCGGAACGGCTGTAGACGGAAAGCGAATTCGAGGACGCAATGGCACAGGCGAAGGCAGCAGCGGCAGCACCGGGAGCGGCGCAGACCGGCAAGCAAAAGACCAAGAAGAAGGTCAAGAAGAACGTGCCGAAGGGCATCTGTCACATCCAGGCGACGTTCAACAACACGATCGTCACGGTGACGGACGTGTACGGCAACGCCGTGGCCAGCTCCAGCGCCGGTGCGCGCGGATTCAAGGGATCGCGCAAGAGCACGCCGTTTGCCGCGCAAGTCGCTGCCGAAGACGCTGCGCGCAAGGCGCAGGAACACGGGATGCGCGAAGTCGCCGTGTTCATCAATGGTCCGGGCGCCGGACGCGAGAGCGCGTTGCGAGCACTTCAGACCGCGGGCTTCCGCGTCACGCTCATCCGTGACGTCACACCGATTCCGCACAACGGTTGCCGCCCGCCCAAGCGCCGGCGCGTCTAGTCACGTTTCGTAAGGATTGACCAGGATACCCACATGGCTCGTTACATCGGTCCAGTCTGCAAGCTCTGCCGCCGCGAGGGGATGAAACTCTTCCTCAAGGGCGATCGCTGCTATGGCGACAAGTGCGCGTTCGATCGCCGTCCGTACCCGCCCGGCCAGCACGGCCAGGCGCGCGTGAAGTTCAGCGAGTACGGATTGCGCCTGCGCGAGAAGCAGAAGGTTCGCAAGATGTACGGCATTCTGGAGCGTCAGTTCCGGAAGTACTTCGCCGAAGCCGATCGCATGAAGGGCGTGACGGGCGAGAACCTGTTGAGCCTGCTCGAGCGCCGACTGGACAACGTGGTTTTCCGTCTCGGCTTCTCCGCGACCCGCAGCGAAGCGCGACAGTTGGTGCTGCACCGACACGTGCTGGTCAACGGCAAGAAGGTCAACATTCCGAGCTTCCTCGTGAAGGTTGGCGACAACGTCACCGTGCGAGAGAAGAGCCGAGAGATCCCGCGAATCAAGGAGTCCGTCGAGGGCGCCGAGCGCCGCGGACAGATCTCGTGGCTCGAACTCGACAAGCCGAATTTCACCGGAACGATGAAAACGCTTCCGGTTCGCGAAGAGATCACACTGCCGATCACAGAGCAGTTCATCGTCGAGTTCTACAGTCGCTAGTCGGAATGCGTCGTCAGCGCAGAATCAGGGAGTGTTCGAGATGTCTCAATCCATGCAAGCCCGCAATTGGCGCGATCTGATTCGTCCGAAGGCGTTGGTCGAAGAGGACCGCGACGCACAGAGTGACTTCTACGGTCGTTTCGTCTGCGAACCGCTCGAGCGCGGATTCGGCATCACGATCGGCAACTCGCTGCGTCGTGTGTTGCTGTCGTCGCTGCAAGGCGCGGCCGCGACGGCCGTGCGCATCGATGGCGCGCTTCACGAGTTCACGACGATCGACGATGTGAAGGAAGACGTCACGGACATCATCCTCAACATGAAGGAGGTCGTGTTCGCGACGCACCAGGCCAAGCGATTCACGCTGAAGCTCGAGAAGAGCGGCGCCGCGGTCGTCACGGGCGGGGACATCCAGCTGACCGAGGGCATTCGCGTGCTCAATCCGGACCAGCACATTGCGACCGTTTCCAAGGGCGGGCGGATCTCGACGGAGATCATCGTTAGTGTGGGTCGCGGGTACGTTCCGGCCGAGCGCAACAAAGAGCCGAACATGCCGATCGGATGGATCCCGATCGACAGCTTGTTCAGCCCGGTTCGCAAGGTGAATTACACCGTGACGAACGCACGCGTCGGGCAGATGACCGACTACGACAAGCTCACGCTCGAAGTGTGGACCAACGGTGCCGTGCATCCTCGCGACGCGGTGGCCTACGCCGCGAAGATCTTGAAGGAGCAACTTCAGATTTTCATCAACTTCCAGGAAGAGGACGAGTCGACGGCCACGCCGACGACGCAGCGCGAAGAGCCGCTCAACGAGAATCTCTTCAAGAGCGTCGAGGAATTCGAGTTGTCGGTTCGCAGCGCGAATTGCCTGCAGAACGCCAACATTCAGTACATCGGCGAACTCGTGCAGAAGACCGAAGCAGACCTTCTCAAGACGAAGAACTTCGGCCGCAAGTCGCTCAAGGAGATCAAGGACAAGCTCGCCGAGTTGAATCTCGCCCTCGGCATGCACATCGAGAACTGGCCTGCGCTGCTGGAACGTTGGCGCGCCGAACACGGCCAGCTGTAAGGAACGTGTCATGCGCCACCTGAACTCTGGCAGGAAATTCGATCGAGACAGCTCGAGTCGCGAGGCGATGTTCAAGAACCTCGTGGCGAACCTGTTCGCCCACGGTCGCATCGAGACGACCGTGCAGAAAGCCAAGGAAACGCGGCGCATTGCGGAGCGAATCATCACCCGCGCCACACGGCTGGGGCAGGATGTCGCCGCCGAAGGGCTCGAGGGCGCCGCGGCTGCGCGACGCCTGGCCGTCAAGCGACACCTGTCGCGCTCGCTCCCGCGGTACGCCGAGCGACTCGTGGACGGCGTTCCCGAGCGTCTCGAAGTCGTCGAACACTTGTTCCGCGAGATCGCGCCGAAGTACGTCGGCCGGCCCGGCGGGTACACCCGCATCGTCCGGACGCGGGCGCGTCGTGGCGACAACGCGGAGCTGGCGCTCTTGATGCTCGTCTGAGCGTCGGATCCCCTTCGACACACTCCCCTCCCGCCGCCGCAGTGCGAGCCGATTCCGCCCATGATCCCCGTGGTCCCAGTGCCGTCGGGTGATTCGCTTCCGGCGGTTGCCACGCCACTGCCCGGCGCCCGCTCGCGCGACCTGTGTGACCTGCTCGCGTCCGTCGAGTGCCCCGCACTCACGATGCGGCGCGCGCGGCGCGCGGAATCGAGCGGCGCTGCGAGTGATCCGATCGTGTGGGCCGCGGCTCGCGGGACCAATGTCGCGGACGTCGACGGCAACGTTTTCGTCGATCTCACATCGGGATTCGGCGCGGCCCTCATCGGGTACGGGCACCCCGCCGTGCTTGCGGCGATCCGAACGCAGTCCGAGCGATTGATCCATGCCCTCGGCGACGTGCAGCCGAGCGAGTCGAAGATCGCGTTGGAGCGCAGACTCGCCGCGCTCGCCCCGTGGCCGGACGCGCGAGTGATTCTCGGCCAGAGCGGGAGCGACGCCGTCGAGGCGGCACTGAAGACGGCGTGGCTGCACACGAAAAAGCCACGCGTCATCGCGTTTGACGGCGGATACCACGGGCTTTCGCTCGGTGCGGTTGCCATCGCCGGCTACCGAACGTCGTTTCGCGCGCCGTTCGCCGATCAACTGAATCCGCACGTCACATGGGTGCCGTTTCCCGTCGACGGCGCTGCCGATTGCCGCGCGGCCGTCGAAGCCGTCGAACGCGAAATGAAGGCCGGCGACGTTGCCGCGATCGTCGTCGAACCCGTGCTCGGCCGTGGCGGCGTCTGGCGAGCGGACATCGGCGCGATGAATGCGATCGTCGCTGCGGCGCATCGGGGAGGCGCCGTGGTGATTGCCGACGAAATCCAGTGCGGCCTGCGTCGCGCTGCCCTCGAGTCGTGGACGTGTAGCGGCGCGTGGTGGAACGAGCAGCCCGACATCGTGTGCCTCGGCAAGGCGCTCGGGGGGACGTTGCCGATCAGCGCGTGTCTGATTCGCGAGAACGTTGCCCGGGCATGGGGCGCCCCCGATCACGAGGTGATTCACACGTCGACGTTTCTCGGAAACCCACTCGCATGCAGCGCAGCGCTCGCGACCCTCGACGTGCTCGAGAGTTCAGCGTTGCTCGCACGGTTCGCCGACTGCGCGCGAGGTCTGCGCGCGGACGCCGTCGACCCGCTGCTTCGCGACGAACGTGCAGGCGTGCGTGCGATCGGCGGCGCGGGGCTGATGTTGGGGATCCACCTCGCGGGTGCGCCCGGCCGTGCACTCCGGGTCGTACGCACGCTGCTCGCGCGTGGATACATTGCCTTGCCCGCGGGTCGGGCGACCGACTGCGTCGCACTCACGCCGTCCGGAACGCTCAGCGACACGCAGATCGCACATCTTGCGCAGACACTTCGAGACGCGTTGCACGACACGAACTGAACGCGACGCATGAATACGCCCGCCACGCCCGACGCACCACGGCTTCATTGGCTCGACGACACGGGTCGCGATTTGTATGCATCGCTCGATTCGCTCGTGGCGCGCGGTGCCGACGCGGAACTCGATGCGCACACGCGCGACGACCTCGCGTGCCGGATGCTTGCGTGGCAGCGCGGTCGATGCACGGCGATCGACCGCGTGATTCGCGCGTTCGGGGGCGGGCGAGTGATCACGTCGTTCGACGACATTCCAGGCGTTCCCACCGACGTATTTCGCGCCGCGCGCGTGTCGTGCTTCGACGCCGCGTACGCCGAGCGCACGTTCGTCACGAGCGGAACGACGACCGACGCTCGCGGCGTCCACGCGTTCGCGAGCCTCGCGCTCTATGCCCGCGCGTCGTGCGTCACTGCGCGGCGGTGGCTCCTTCCGCGTGCGCGCTACCGGTTCTTTCTACTCGCGCCGCCCGAATCCCGTGCACCCCAAAGCTCCCTGTCGTACATGCTCGACCGCTTCGCGGAACACTGGGACCCTGCCGCGGGACCCTCCGCGTGGTTTCTCGACGGCGAGCGCCTCGACGTTGCGCGGCTCGAAGCGACCTTGCGAACCGCCTGCGCGGACGAAACGCCGGTCGCGATTCTCGGCGCGACATGGGCGTTCGTTCACGCGCTGGACTTGCTCCCTGCCGAGAGCACGTTTTGTCTTCCGCCCGGCAGCGTCATCATGCCGACGGGCGGATTCAAGGGACGCTCGCGCGTGATCGATCCCGAAACGCTGTTCGCGCTGATCTGCGCACGCTTCGGCACTTCACGGACGCAGGTCATTCAGGAATACGGGATGACCGAGCTGACGTCGCAAGCGTACGAAGCTCACAGCGTTGCCAACGCCGTCGGTCGCTATCACGCCCCGCCGTGGATGTTCGTCCGCGCGGTGGATCCAGAGACGCTCTCGCCGTTGCCCGACGGGTCCGTGGGCCTGCTGCGAATCGTCGACCTGCTGAACCTCGGGTCGAGCATTGCAATCCAGACGTCGGACCTCGGCCGAACTGCCGGCCGACTCTTCGAAGTGCACGGGCGCGCTCCGGGCGCCACGCCCCGCGGATGCGCACGCGCGATCGACTTCGCCCTCGGGCGCGACTGAACGATGGCGACGGGAACTGCGGCCTCGCGTCTGATGGAGTTGGCACAGCGACTCGCGGGCGGCGAGCGTGCCCTGGTCGAGCGCGCGTGCGAGGCGATCGTCGCAGACGGCGCTCTGTCGCCCGAAATGGCGCGATGGGCACTGGCGACGACGTGTGCACGGTTTGTCTCTGGCGCGCTGGACGCGATCCCGATGCCTCGCGATCTCGATGGCGAATCGACGGCGCTGATTCTCGCCCACGGCGTTCCGACTGCCCCGCTTCGCGCCCTCGCCCTCGCGCTGCTGCGTGGGTCGGCGAACGTGACGGTGTACGCGCCCCCGAACGCGCGGCGGCTCACCGAGTGGGTGTGCGGGGTGCTCGATCCGTCCGCGCGCGAGATCGTCGCGGCGCGAACACCTTCGGGCGCAGCGTTCCTCGAGGAACGCGCTGCCGTCGGTGCGAATCCCGTGATCGCATACGGCACCGACGAGTCGTTGCGTGTGATCGACGCCGCGCTTCCGAACGGTTGTTGGTTCGAGGGTCGCGGCCACGGGCTCGGAATCGCGCTCGTGCAGGCGGACCACGACGGTGCATCGGGTCACGCGCGGGCGCTTGCAGAGGACGTCGCCGCGTACGACCAGGCGGGTTGTTTGTCTCCACGCGCCGTGTACGTGCTTGGCGGGTCGGCAGGCGCCGTCGGAGCGGCGCTCGATGCCGAACTGGCGAAGTGTGAAGCCGCGTGGCCGCGCGGGCCAGTCGACGTCGGTCTCGCGTCTCGCATCGCCCAGTGGCAGGGTCTGCACGCGGCGCGCGCCATTGCGTTTCATCGCGGGCGGACTCACGCCGTCGCCGTTCACGATCGCGTCGAAGTCCCGGACGCACCGGGAATGCGGAACATCGCCGTCTATCCGATCGCCAGCCTCGCGGAGCTGTGCAGCATGCTCGCGCCGATCCGCGCACAGATCACGACGCTGGGCATCGGAGGCGTTGGCGCGCCCGCGAGCCTTCGTGACGCTCTCGGCCTGCCCGCGTGCGTTCGCGCGGTGCCCGTCGGCATCATGCAAGACCCGCCTCTGGACGGATACGAAGATCCACGGCCGCCGTTGATCTCGCGTCGGCCCGGGGCCGATCGGTTCGTTACACTCCGATGAACAAGCGGTGCGCGAAGTTTCGTTCGAGCTTGGCCTCGAAGATCTTCTGCGCGGCGGCTTCGATGTCGTATTCCACGCGGCGAAAATCGAACTCCCGCGTCGACGTGTCGTACACGACGTAGCTCGCGCGGTTGTCGTAGTCGCGCGGCTGGCCCGTCGACCCGACCGAGACGACATACTTGCGATCCGGTCGCAGCGTGAACTTCCGGGCCGGAAGTTCCGTGACATCGTCTTCCGTGAGCTCGAACACCTTGCACAAGTGCGAGTGCCCGATCATCGTCAGGTGCCCGAGCTCTTCATAGTACGGGAGGCAGTCCCGGGCTTGCTCGGGCGCAAAAATGTACTCGAACTCTTCGAGTCGCACGGGCGAGCCGTGGCACAGGTGCACCTCGGTGCCCTCGATTTTGTGCATGTACGGCAGGGACCGAAGCCAGGTCATGTTGGCTTCGGACAAGGTCGCGGCGTGCAGGTCGAGCGCGCGGCGCGCGGCTTCGTAGTAGTAGGAATAGTCCATCCGACCCGCGACGGCGGCGTCGTGGTTGCCGAGGATCGTGATCTTTGCGACTTCGCGAACGATGTCCGCGCACTCGTTCGGCGAAGCGCCGTAGCCCACGACGTCGCCGAGGCAGTAGTGCACGTCGACTGCATCGCGCTTGATGGCCTCGATGACGGCCACGAGCGCCTCGAGGTTGGCATGAACGTCACTGAAAATTCCCAACCGCATGGAGCCCGACAGGGATCATCATCCTAGTGTGGTGAGTGCAAGGTGTCCACGGCTAGCTCGTCGATGGCGCTTCCTCGGCCGACCCATCGTCGTCGCTCGAAGTCCGCGAGTGCGCTCGTAGTAGGCCGGCCACCGCCCGTTCCAATTCGCTCCCATCGCCCCCGGTTCCCAGTCGTTTCGCGAACGCTCGGGCGTCATCGACCAGCCCCGTTGCCTGCGACGCAGCCTCCGCGAGGACCTTCGTCGATCCGGTACGGGCTTTTTCGACATCGCGCCCCCCGCCGCCGCGAATGACGTGGGCGAGCAGCCAGGCCAATCGCGCAGGGTCGACGCCGTCCAGCCGGCCGACGGCCCGCATGACCGCCGCCCCGAACTCGCCGGCGGCCCAACCGAACAGCTTCCAGTTCGGCTCGTCCTTGGAGAGCGCGCGCTGCAAGACCGGGCCGAGGCCGCGCCGGAGTTTGATCGCCGCAAGCGCGGCGGCCGCAACGCACGCTGCGACGGGTCTTCGCGAGCCCACCAGTTCGACCCACACGTCGCCCAACGCATCGCCGGCTTCGAGCATCGCGCCCGCCAGTTCACCGGCCGCCGGCCCGGGAAGAAGTCGGAACGCCCGCGGCAACACGTCGGCGAACTTCGTCGCGTCGCGTCCAACCATGACCCGCACCACGGCCTGCCGCGCTCCGGGATGATCCACCCACGTCCGCAGTTCGTCGTCGCTGAGTTCGTTCAAGCGTGCGTCGTTCGGCGGTGTTCGCGCGTCGGGCGGCTCCACCGCATCGGGATCGTCCGCGTCGAACAGTGAGCGCATCGCGACGCGTGCCGACTCCGGTACGACTGCTTCGACCCGCGCCGCCCAGGCGAGCAGGGGACCCCACGCCCGCAGCGCTTCACCGCGCGAGCGCTCGATCAGATCCGGTCCGGCCTCGCAGCTACGCGCAAACGCGTTCAGCGCCAACGTTGCCAACGCTCGCTCGTCGGGCGCAATCGCCAGCTCCAGTGCGCGTTTCGAGACGACGGGCGAGAGGGCGACGCCGCACCGAAGCGCTGCAAGAATCACCCGCTTTCCGACCGACTCCAGCTTCTTCGCGTACGCGCCCCGCACGAGCAGGTATCGCTCGAGCGACGCCGGGTCGAGCAGCGGCTCGTACGCCGTTACGGCACGCTCGGCACCGGACGCCGTCGCGAGTGCGGTCTCTTCCGCGATCGCCGCCATGAATGGATCGCCGCCGTCGACGGGTACGCCGTCTTGCATCAGTTGATCGCTCGCGGTCTTCCGCGCATCGTCCGAGCCTTCGCCGCGAGCCGATAGCACCCGAAGGACCAACTGCGCATTCGCCTCGCCGGGTGACGCAATCGTGTACCCGCCGAGCGCCCGCCCTCCCGTGCTGATGACTTCCAGTCGCACGCGAAAGTCGCGGCCCAGGCTTTCCAGCACCGCCCGGTCGTCCGGTCGAGTCAGGTCCAGAACGACGCGCGTGAACCGTTCGTCGTGCGAGTCCAGGATCGTGAGCAATGCGAGAGGGAGTGCAGAATCCGGATCCGCCTGCAGAACGACGGACGAGCCACCCGCGGCCAACCGCGCCGCCCCTGCCGGTCGACCACTCGACCACACGCGTACTTCCCCGTCGATCACGGCTGCGTACACGCCGGAACCGCGTGCTGCCCACGCCGCGGGAACGTCGGCCGTGGGCGTCCCAGGCTCGAGATCGTCGGCGCCAATTTCCTCTGCCTCGATGGACTCGGCCGCCGCTTCTGCCGTCGCGTGCGCCTCGCTCGCCTGTTCAGCCGTTGGCAGCGGTGTCGGGTCGTCGACGGGCTCGTCGGCTTCGATCGCCTCGGGTTCAGCGACGTCGATCGGATCTGCTTCGAGCCGCTCGGCCTCGTACGTCTGCGCCGCCGAGTGGGTCACCGGCGAGACGTCGAAGCCCCCCAGGTCCTGTGGGTGCTCGGCCGTCGAATTCGATCCCCCGCGCGGTTCGGCTCGCGCGGCCGCGGGTCGCTCTCGCTGCTCCGCGCGCGCCGCAGCCGGTCGCTCGCGTTGCCCGAGTGTCGATTCCCGCTGATCGATCGAAGTCTCGCGCGCGTCGAGCTTCCGCTCACGCGCCTGCTGCGCACTCTTGTTCGCAAGGATCGCTCGCTCTTCGTGCGTGAGCGCCTCCTCGCGCGCGAGCAATTCCGCGAAACGCGCTTCCAACTGTTGCTCGCGTAGCTGAACGTCCGAGCGCTCGACTTCGATCTCCTCGGACCGTTGGCGGATCTCGTCCTCGCGTCGCGTCAGGTCTTGCGCACGGTCCCGCAGTCGATCCTCGCGCTGGCTCACGCGGTCCATCCGTCGCCCCGGATCTTCCGCTGGCTCCTCCAAGTACCGGCGAAGACCCTCGGTGCCGACCACCGTCCGGGCCTCGCGAACGTACGCCGGCAGCGGTGCGCTCGTGTCGGCCGCGAGGCGAAGCAGCAAGTCGGCCCGCAGCGTCAGTTCTTCGTGCGCGCGTGCGCGCGGAACGACGAGAGCGAACCGACGCGCGGCCGGATCGTGGAAGACAAACGGAACGCCGAGTTCGCTGCCGTCGTCGAGCAAGTGCAACGACCCGTCCGTCGCGGCGCGAGCCAGCGGCGGGTCCGTGGCAGCGTTGAGCGAACGGACGATTTCCACACGACGGGCGTGACCGTCGACGCCCGTGACGAACACCGCCTCGCGACGCGTCAGCCCGAGCGCGCCGGTGTACGGCAGGTCGGCTCCAGCTTCGCGCCCCCGGATGGTCATCGAATGCGTCCTTCCCGCAGGACGAGCCGTAACATGGCGCCGAACCGACGGAAAGGGTGCAACGCTCGCCCCCGGGCCTTGGCCGATGCGCCGCGGCGTGGCAAGTCTTCGCGACATGGACGAACTCGCCGCCGTGCCCCCACCTCCGCCCGCCATCGCCGAGCTGAGATTGGCTTGCGAGCGCTTCGTCGGAACTGCGACGAAGGTCGTGATCGACGGGACCGCCGACACGCTCCCGGTTCTCGATCACTATCTGCGCGACGTTCCGCACGGCCGAGACGAACTCGATGCAATCGTTGCCGCCGCGGCCGGTGCGTATTTCGGCGAAGTGGTTCGGGCCGCGTGGCCATGTCACTGGAACATCCGCGGCGAGGACCCGGCGAGCTGGAGGATCGAATTCGACCAGGTGTTCCTGCACTTCCAGCCGGTGGTGTTCGCCCTCGAAGCGATTCATCGAGACGACGTCGTCGAGGGTGGCGCGGGCTTCGGCGTACTCGACGAGGATCTCGCCGCGTTGCGTGCGGCGCTCGAAGGTCAAGGCGAGGTCGCCCCGGACGACTATTTCCGACTGAGCGTTCGCTTCGACGTGCTCGCAAGCATCATCGATCGGCTGATTCCGCGTGCGGTGAACGAAGACGGGTCGGTCGCGCGCTACACGGCGGAAGCGTACAGCGTCGCACTCGACGGCGATGTCCCACGCGCGAACTCCTAGCTCACGGCCGGCCGCCGGACGACAGAGTCTGCGTTCCGGGCAGCGACACAATCGCCGCGCGAGACCTCGCGACGCCATCCAGCGATCGTCCGCGAACCGTGTGCGACCCCCCGCTCAGGCCCACGAACATCGTCGTCGCGCCAGCGCCGACCCACCCGACGGCAAGATCGTCGACGAATACCAGCGCTGAACGAGCGAGTGCGTTGTGCACCGTGAGTGTATTCGCCGGATCGTGCGCGCCGGGGAGTCGCGCCAACTCGACGGGTGCGAAGAATGCTCCGCTGCTCGCGGCGGCAGGCAGCGCGAGGTCCGGTGTGGCCAGCGCCGGCGGCACAGCGAGTGACCTCGCGGGAAGCTCAACGTCTTCGCGCGACGACCGCGCCAACGACGCGACGGAGGTCTGTCGATGACGAACGGTCACACGCTCGGGCATGCGTGCGTCGCGACAGCCGTCCCGCGCGGAACTCGAATCGCCGCCGAGCCACAGCGCGACGAGCATCCGGCACGACAGGGGCCGTGCGGGTCCTTCGCGGTCCAGCAGCAACGTCACTGTGAGATCTCCGCGCGCGGCGGTGATCGTCGAGCCGTTTCGATGGAACGTCACGCTCGATGCGCCCACCGATCCGTCACCCGCGAACCACGCGTGAACATCGTCGGGCGACGAGGCGCGGTAGCGATTTCCGTCGGTCGCCACCAGCGCAAACCCCGCGATGCCCACGTGCGCCGCGACGCGCGGCCCGGGCGTGATCGGCAAGCCCGCGCCCATCCAGAGGGCCGTCGCGCGCTCGCCATCGTCGTCCAGACGAAGAACCCGTTCGATGTGCAGCGTCGCGTGCTCGTCCGGGAGCGTCAATTCGAAGACCGCGCGGGTTGCGCGAACCGGGCGATCGCCACGATGCGTCTCGTCGGCCTCGAGCGGGCGCCCCGGAACGACGTTCTGCTCGGGCCGTGGTCCCGCGTCCGCGAACATTGCGAGCAGTCGCTCGTGCGAGATTCCCTGCAACGCCGCATCTCGACGGTCGGTCGCCGCGGGGCCGCTTCCGTCGCGCCCAACGCGGAGGTCATCCGCGGCGGCACTTCCGTTCGCCGCGGCGCCGTCGACGGAAGCAGAGCGGCTTGCGCTGCGAGCGCATGCCAACGTCCCGACGATCCATGCCGTCACGCCCAAACGCGCGCAGCGTGAAAACGTTGCCCGATTCATTCGTCGTTTGCGACCGCGCCGCCCATCTGCCGCACAAGGTCTCCGACGATCGGGTCCTGCGCGACCATCTCCCGCAACCGCGCCTCGAGTTGCGCATGCAGCGCCTCGGGAGCACCCGTTCTCTGTACGGCAAGTTTCGTCAATGCCGTGACCGCCGCGTCCGGTGTGATCTTTCCGGCGCGCAACGACTCGATCACGTGCTCCGTCGTGCCAGGTGTCGGCACATTCGCCTGCGCGCCCGTCTTGGCGACGGCCTCCTGCGCACCGAGCCGATCGCGAAACGACGCCGCGTCCGGACCCGTGGCGCCGGTCGGACCGCTCGTGACCGGCGGCGGCGTGACTCCCGAGGCTCCCGGGCCCCCCGGCGGCTTGATCGCACTCACGACACGGTCTCCATTCCCTCGACGACGCTAGCCCGACGCATTCGGGCCGGCAAGCGGCGCTCGATCACCGGATGTTTCCGATCGCGTTCTTCGCCATCTCGTGGCGTGCGTGAAGCACGTTGGACAGCGCCGTGAATCTCCGGTTCTCCTCGCCCATGGCTTCTTGCAGGTGCAGCATTCGCATCGACATTTCCTGCCCGCGGGTGAGCATGTCGTCGCCCGTCGGGTCACTGCCGCCGCTGCTGCCCGTGCCCGTCGGCGAGCCAACCGGACCTGGACCGGGCGACTCCGCGCTTCCGGACATCGGCGTGCCCGATGGCCCGACCATCGGGCCGACGGCGCCGCGCACTGCGGCACTGAGCGCGTTGCCGCCTGGGACGAACCCCAACGCCGAAACGGCACCCTGGAGCATCGCGCGACCACCCTGCGCGAGAGCTTCCGCGAATCTGCGTCCGGCGGGCAGCGGGGTCATGCGGGGTTCGGTGGTGCGGACGGACAAGAGCGTGCGTTCGATGGGAAGCGTCATGGGGAATCCTCCGGGTGCGAGTAGCGAAACGGGGTATCGCCGCTTCGCGCCGCAGGTTGCGTGAAATCTCACGCGTCGCATGGCGTCGCGCGCCGCGATTCGGTATCACCGTGTCGCGCGATGGGCACGACGTCGACATCCCCGGACCGGGCCGCTGCGGAGGCCGCGGTGGCGGCGTTGCTCGAAGCGATCGGCGCTCCGACGCGTTCTGACCCGGAGCTCGTGAACACTCCCGCACTGGCGTCCGCCGCGCTGATCGACGAGCTGCTGGACGGCTACCGGGTCGACCCGCGCGCGATCCTCCGCGACGGCGGTCTCGCGGGCGCTCCGGGGCTCGTTGTGCTGACGGGCATTCGGTACGTGTCGATGTGTCCGCACCACTTGTTGCCGTCCGCGGGTGTCGCGCATCTCGGGTACGTGTCCCGTGGCCGCGTCGCGGGACTCGGCGCGCTCGTTCGCGTGGTGGATGCGTTCGCGCATCGACTGATCCTCCAAGAAGCGCTCGGTGCCGCGATTGCCCGTGAGATCATGTCGGGGCTGGACGCCGCGGGCGCGGGCGTGGTGCTCGTCGCGCGGCATGCGTGTCTTTCGTCGCGCGGCGTGCGGCAGTCCGACGCATCCGTGATCACCGAGTCGTTTGCCGGCACGCTCGAGCTGGACTCCGCGGAGCGCGAACGGTTCACGCGTGCGGTCTCGCTTGCTGCGCGCACCGCCGAGCCTTCGGAATGATGGAACGCGTGGACGTACTGGTCGTGGGCGCGGGTCCTGGCGGGATGAGCGCCGCACTCTGGTGCCGCGGACTCGGGCTCGACGTATGTCTCATCGAGCGCGCGCCCGTCGCCGGCGGGCAGATGCGTGCGATCGCCGAACGAATGGACAACGTTCCGGGCCAACCGAGTGCCTACGGTGGAACCCTGAGCGATCGGATCTTTCAGCAAGTCGTCGATGCGGGGGTTCGCTGCCGATTCGGCGTCGAGACTTCGTCGATCGACCTGCACGGGCTGCGCTGGACGCTGGGAACCGAGGATGCCGTCGAAGCCCGAGCGATCGTCCTTGCGACGGGAACGCGGCGACGAACCCTTGGGCTCGCAGACGAGTCTGCGTGGCTCGGGCGCGGGCTCGCCTACAACATCGGTTCGCGCGCGTCCGAGTTGACGGGACGCGATGTCGTCATCGTCGGCGGCGGCGACGATGCGTTCGAACACGCACGGCAATCCATGTCCGTCGCGCGGACCGTAACCATCGTCCACCGCGGGACGTCGTTTGCCGCGCGCGAGGCGCTGCAGGCCCCGGTGCGCGCGTGCGGCAACGTTTCATTTCGCGTGGCGCATACACTGGACGCTCTCGTGGGCGGCACCCATGTCGAGCGAGCTCGGATTTCGTCCAACGGTCGAGTCGAGGAAATCCCGGCGCAGCAGGTATTCGTGTGCATCGGACCCGTACCCAACACCGATACGTTGCAGGGCATCGCCCTCGATCGCGCGGGGTACATCATCGTCGATGCGCTTCAGTGTACGAGTTGCAAAGACGTGTACGCGGTCGGCGACGTCTGCTCGCCCGTGGCACCGACGATCGCGTCGGCGTTCGGCCACGGCGCCACCGCGGCGAAATGCATCGTGGCCCGGCGTTCTGCCCTGCGCGCGCCCGCACCGAGTCATCGTGAGCCCGGCTCGGATTCTCTGACCGTGAGCGGCCTGACCGTTCCCGCTCGCATCGGTGTCTACCCAAGCGAGCGGCACCGCGAGCAGACGCTGACGTTCGACGTGTCGTTCGACATCGATGCGCGATCCGTCGCGCCTTCCGACGCGCTGGAGGGCACCGTGGACTACGCGGCGGTCGCGCGGCTCATCGTCGATCTCGTCGGCGCACGACGATTCAACCTCATCGAGACGGTGGCCGACGAAGTTGCGACGCAACTTCTCGCGCGCTTCGCGTCGCCGGCGGTGTCGGTCCGCGTTCGCAAGACCGACGTTCCGTCCGACGGCGCGAGCGCGAGCGTCGAGGTCCGACGAACGCGGGCGAAGGAGTAGATCGCGCTCAGCTCAGCTTCACTTCGACCGTGCGCGGCTTGGCCTTTTCCGACTTCGGCACGCGCACGTTCAGCACGCCGTCCTTGAACTCGGCGGCGACCTTGGCTTCGTCGACGTCGTCCGGTAGCGCGAAGCTGCGGACGAACTTTCCGTACGACGTTTCGACGCGGTGGAAGCGGCGTCCCTTTTCCTCGGTCTGATTCCGGCGATCGCCGGACATCGTCAGTACGCCGTTCTCGACCGTGACCTTGACGTCTTCCTTCCGAACGGCCGGAAGCTGCGCGTGAATCGCGTACTCCGTTTCCGTTTCCGAGATGTCCACGCTTGGCAGCCAGTCGGCGCGCGTGAGCTGCTCTCGCGCATCGCCCGTCCGTGCGACGCCACGACCGATCACGCGGTTCAGTCGATCGTTCATGTCTTCCAGTTCTCGGAATGGATCCCAACGCAAGACGTTCATGACTCCTCATTCTCCTTTCGGGGCGAACGCTACCGGCCGGCCGCCGTTGGAAACGGGGCCGTCGGTCGCTGTCCGCAGGCGGTCGGTACCGATTGGCACGACGCGCAGGCGGCACGATAAGCATGGGTCCCGGAGGCGCAAGGGGGACACGCGCACGACTCCCGGCTGGACAACGCCGCCCCGGTCGCGGAAGAACCGACGCGGCTGCCACGTAGACCTTGGCGGGCGGCCGTCCGTACCTACACGACACGCGGGTCTGTGCGTCTGTAAGCTGGCGTGGCCGCGCACGTTGTGAATCTCAGCGGAGTTGCCGATGCGTTCATTCCTTCGTCTCGTTCTCGCCGTTGCGTTCGTGTCGACCCTCTCGATCCCGGGTCGCGCGCATGCCGCGCAGCTTGCCTCGGGAATGGGCGGCCCGGCGGGCTTCGGCGTGAACTTCCTGGACTACAACGACGACAGCTCGTCGGGTTCCATCGATCTGCGGCCGGCGTTTCCCCAAGGTCTACGGCTGTGGGGCCGAACGTTCACCACCGCCTACGTGAACAACAACGGCAACATGACGTTTGGCGCCCCGGTGGGTCAGTACACGCCAACGCCCTTTCCCATCGCCGACCAGGCCATGATCGCGCCGTTCTGGGCCGACGTGGACACGCGCGGCGGCGGACGTCCCGGGCGCAACGGCGTCTGGTGGGACCTGCGGCCCGGGCAGATGACGGTGACTTGGCACAACGTCGGGTACTACGGCTCGCACAACGACCGGGAAAACAGCTTCCAGTTGATCATCCGGGGCGGGCAGGCCGAGGACGACGGCGTGTTCGTAGTCGAGTTTCGGTACAACCGCTGCGAGTGGACCACCGGCGACGCGAGCGGCGGTCACGGCGGCATGGGCGGAAACCCCGGACAGGCGGGCTTCGACGGCGGCAATCGCCGCGACTATCTCGTGCTTCCGGGCTCGCGCACGCGGCACGTGTTGGAACTGTGCCGGCGCTCGAACGTCGGCGAGCCGGGCGTGTTCCGGTTCAGCGTGGTGAACGGACGACCCCGCGCAGCGCACTGAGGCGAATCAGTTGTAGAGCGCGTACGGATTCGGGACGGTGCCGGGGCCTGGAATCGGCGGCTGCGGCACCGGCGTTGCGAACACGGGCTCGCGTGCGGGCTGCGGGGTCGGTACGCCGCGATCGATGACCACGGGACCGCGCGGTTCCGAATCGCCAGGATCGCGCGAAGAGTACGACGCGCGCAGCGACGTCGAGCCCTGAACCTCGAACGCGTTGTGGACGGTCGCGTTGCCGGCGCGTGGCGCCGTGGCGCCGAGGTTCGTTGCGGCGCAACCGAACACGCCCAGGCACAACGCAGCGAACAACGAGATTTTCAAGGGCCTCATGGGTCGTCATTCTCCGCCCCATCGGCGGTCTTGGCAAGTCCGTACTCCCGGACGAGTTGCGACAACCGCGGACGCTTCATGCCCAGCAGCGCGGCGGCGCGGGTGATGTTCCCGCCGGCTTCGTCCATCGCCTTCGCAATGCAACCGCGTTCGAGTTCGCGACGCATGTCGAACAGCGAGATGCCCTTGCCGCGGATGCGGTCGTAGACGGCCTCTACTTCGGATCGGTCGGACAGTACCGGTGGGGGTGGAATGGACGCGCGACCGTCGGACGCGACGCCGAGCAGTGCGTTGAAGCTGATGTCGTCGGCCGTGATCTCGTCGGTCTCCGAGAGAAGCAGCGCGCGCTTGAGGGCGCTGGCCAGCTCACGGACGTTGCCGGGCCAGCTGTACTCCGCGAGCCGTCGCAACGCGCCCGGCGTGAGTCGCTTGGCCGGAACGCCGTGTTCGCGCGCGGTCTGATCGACGATGTACGCCGAGAGCAGCGGAACGTCCTCGAGGCGCTCGCGCAATGGAGGCAACCGGATCGCGATGTCCGCGAGTCGGTAGTACAGATCCTCGCGAAACACGCCCGCTTTCATCGCCGCTTCGAGATCGCGATTGGTCGCTGCGATCACGCGAACGTCGACGTGAATGGGCGTGTTGCCGCCGACGCGTTCGAACGTCCGCTCTTGCAATACCCGCAAGAGAGCCGTCTGCATCGCAGGCGAAATGTCGCCGATTTCATCGAGAAAAATCGTTCCGCCGTCCGCGGCTTCGAAGCGGCCCTTGCGCCTCCCGGCCGCGCCGGTGAACGCCCCGCGCTCGTGCCCGAACAGTTCGCTGAGCAGCACGCCCTCGGCGAGCGCGGCGCAATTGACCTTCACGAGCGGTCCCGTGCGTCGACGCGACGCGCGATGGATGGCCTCGGCCGCGCGCTCTTTGCCCGTGCCCGACTCGCCGCGCAGGAGCACCGTCGTGTCGGCGGGTGCCACCCGCCCGATCGTGCGACGCAACGCTTGCATGGGTGCCGCCTCGCCGAGCAATCCGCCGCGGTCGACCATCTGTCCAGTCGGAGCGACGTCGCTCGTGTGCCGCGGCTTTGCGTGCGGCTCCATGACTTCCAACCGCGCGAGCAACTGCGACAATCCGGTGCGCGCGATCGTTGCGCCGTACACGACGCGGAGCGCCTCTGGGACTTTGGAGACGAGGTCCTCGCGCAGTTGGTCGGCAGCCTCGGCGTGGCGTCGCGCGGCCACGTCGTCACCGCGTTCGAGCATCGCGAGTCCCAACTGAACGTGCGCGCGCAGTCTCAAGTCGGCATCGCCGGCGTGGTCCGCGAGTTCGAGCGCGCGCCGCGATGCACCGAGCGCGTCACGACCCTCCGCACGCGCGAGCTCCGCCACAAGTCGTGCACAATCCGCGCGCAGTCGACCGTCGAGTTTCTCGTCGTCGGGATGCGTCGTGGAGAGTTCGTGTGAGACCTGCGACAGATTTCCTTCGGCCAACGCCACGCGGGCGAGGAGCAAATGCGCGTCGGACTCGCGCGTTTTCTCGCCCGACGTCATGAACATCGCGAGCGCTTCGCCGAACGCCGCCCGCGCTGCATCGTGCCGCCCGTCGAGAAGCTCGACCTGACCGCGAAGCAACAGTCCCTCCGCCGTGACACCACGCGAGAGTCCGCGTCCCACTTCGGCGGCGTAGTCGCACAGACGTCGCGCGCGCGCCGTGTCGCCGACCTGCACGTACAGTTCGCCCAGGTTGTTCGCGATGCGTGCCAGGAATTGGCGATGTCCCACGCGGATCAGAACGCCGAGCGCCTCTTGGTAGAGCGCCAGCGCGTCGCCGAAGCGTCCGCGCAAGTGTGCGACGACGGCTTCGTTTTCTTTCAGCACGCCACGCAACATCATCGTGCCGCCGCGTGCCGAGACCGCGCGAGCAGCTTCGAACTGCGACGTCGCTTCGTCCAACTCGCCACGACGAACGGCGATCACGCCGAGGTTGATCAGCCCGCGCATCACCTCGGTCGTTGCGCCGCGGGTGCGTGCGCGGGCGATGTTTTCCTGCGTCGAGTGCCATGCAGCGTCTAGATCGCCGCGCCACATGAGCGACTTGATGAGCGTATTGCGAGCCTGCGCGTGCAGCGGGTCGTCGTCGCCGGCGAGTGCGATCGCGTCGCGGGCGGATTGCTCGGCCGTGTCCAGCGAGCCGCGTTGGTAGCTCAGTTCGGCGCGCGTCGCAGCGATGGCGGCCCCTGTCGCCTGGTCGTCTATCGCGACCTTCGTTTGCGCGCGTTCGAGTGCGGCCGCGCACGCGTCGAGGTCCCCGAGCGCGAGTGCCAGCGTGGCTTCGATGTGAATCAACCGCGCGTCGGAAGGATTCGCCGCAACCGCGCGACCGACGAGCGTGTGCGCGTCGGAAAACGACCCGAGCAGTTTCGCCGCACGCGCTGCGAGCGGTGCGAACGCGGCGAGGGCCGAGGGGCTCGCGGAGTCGCTCGCGCGAAACAGCAGTCCGAGTGCCGTGGCAGGTGCGTGACGACGCAACAGCGAGTGAGCAACGTCGACCACGCGCGCCGAGACCTCTCCCGGTCGCTCGCCGAGCAACAAGTGGTCGACGACTTCCTCGGGCGCGACGCGGCCCCAGTCGTCCATCGCTTCGCCCAGCGCTTGGTGCACCCGCCGCGTTTCGTCGTCGCCGAGTCTTTCGAGGGCAGCCGCCCCGTCGTCGGCGTGCACGCGGCCAATCACCACGTCGCCGACCGTCGGATCGAGGTCGCGCCACACCATCCCCGCATCGACGAGCGTCGGGATCGCGCGCGACGCCGCCTGCACATCCATCCCGGCCGCCCGTGCGAGCGCCGGGACCGGCAGCGGCCTGCCACTAGCGCCGAGAACCGCGAGCAGCCGACGCGATGCTTCGCCGAGTTCGCCAACGCGCGATGCGACTTCGGTCTCGCGCGGGGGGGGGGCACGATGCATGACCCCGAGAAGCGCCGCGGGGTGCCCCGCACTGACGCGATGCAACTGCGCGATGAACTTCTCGTCGGTGACCAGCTTGCGCACGCCGTCGACGTCCAGACCGTCCAGACTCTGAACCGCGGCGCGCGGGTGTTCGCCGAGGTCGCCACGCACTTCGGTTCGCAGCGCAGTGACAAGCAACGCTGCGGGGGCTCCGGGTGTTGGCTCGCCCGCAGGTCCCGCCGCGTCGAGCAGCGCGCGGATCAACGTGCGCGTCGCGTCGTCGGCCTCGGCGAACCCGCGCAGGAGAACCAACACGGGTCGAACACGCCCGACCGTGCCGAGTAATCGCCCGACGGCTTCGATGAAGCGCATCGAGCCTTCGTCGTCGTCGTCCGCGGCCGTTCGATGGGGCCGCGCGGACACGAGCGGCGCGAGTGCCTCGAGGTCGCCGGGACCTAGCAACTCCTGCTCGCCGCGCGCGCGGAGGTATGCGAGGGCCTGCGTCGCGATCGTGACGAACGGCGCGAACGCCGCGTGACGAACGCAGTGCCCTTCGAGCACGGGAAAGCCCGCGACGCGTGACTGTTCACGCAGTTCCGCGAGCAGGCGTGACTTGCCGATGCCCGCGGGGCCACTGACCACCACGAGCCCGGTGCCGTGCGCGCTCGTGGCCTCGAGGCGCGAAGTGATCCATGCGAGTTCGCGTTCTCGGCCGACGCAAGATGACATTGACGGGGGGAGTGTAGCGCAAAGCGCGGAGGATCACGACTCTGCGGGGGAGAGGAAGAGGAGAGGAGGAGCGGAGAGGGGAATTCACAGGAAGGCGCGAAGCGGGGAAGTGGGGTTGGGGTTCGGAACACGGGGATGATCGGGGATGACGTTGCGGCAAGGAATGTTCGGCTCTCCGTCATCGTCGCGAACCGGCCCTCGCGCCGGTTGACCCGTCTTCAACCGCGAGAGAGCATGAAGCCAGTGCCGAATCGTTTCACGACTGGGGTCCGAGCGAAGAACCACGTCGGTGTCCTCGTCGCGGTGCTCGTCCTCGTCGCGGCGGCTTGCACCGCGTACGACCGCGCCGAATACGCACGTCGACTTGATGGCTCCACCGACGTCGCGGCCGACGTCTCAATTGACGTCTCGAGAGATGCCGCGTCCGACACCACAGGCGACGTCGCCTCGCTCGACGCCGACGACGTTGTGGCGACTGAAACCGCGTTTCCTGACAACCGGCTCGACGACGCACGGGACGTCTTGGATCCGCTCGACGTGCCGCCCGTCGACGTAGCCATTCTCGACGCTCCGCCCGCTGACGTGCCCGCATGCCGATCGAACATCGACTGCGACGATCGCGATCCCTGCACGACCGACGCTTGCGTCGCGGGCACGGGTCCGTCGCGGTGCACTCACACGCCCGTCGACGCGGACATGGACAGCTATCCCGCGGCGATGGTCGGGACGACCGCGTGCGCCGGCGGCAATGATTGCGCGGATTCGATCCCCGCGGTGCATCCTGGAGCGACCGAGTCCTGCAACATGCGCGACGACGATTGCAATGGTTGGGTCGACGACGCGACTTCGTGTCACCCGTCGAACGAACTCTGCACCACCGCCACGCGCGTCACGCTCTCGACGCCTGGTCCTCCGATGGTGATTCGTGCATCGAATCTCGGGTCGGTCGGCGGCACCGTGATCTCGGCGTGCGCGCCGATGACCATTCCCGACATTTGGTACGACGTCTCGTATCCCGGCACGTTCGACTTGCGGATCGACGTCGTGGGGACGTCTCCACGCGTGGACCCGATCGTCACCGTGATGGATGCGTGCGCCACCGGCGGGGGGTTCGCGGAGGCCTGCGACAACGACGTGTCATCGACCGATCGCTCTGCGCGACTTTGGATCCGCGCGGATCCGTCGATGGGATTTGCGCGTCGCGTGTTCGTCGCCGTGGGAACGCCGCCGACCGCCACCGGGAATTTCGAAGTGCGCTTCCAACTTCTCAGTGCAGTGGCAGGGCTGAACTGCTCGTCGCCGCCGTTCGACGTGAGCGAGGGCGGGGCCGTGTACGGACCGGGCGGAAATCGCGGCGGGTCGATGCGTCCGTCGTGCAGCATCTCGGCCATCGGATTGGCGGAGCAGATCCACGTGTACAGCGGTCCGATCAGCGGTCCGCTGCAAATCAGCTGGGTCGCGTATGGATACGCGCCGTCCGTATTTGCGCGAGACGCAAGCTGCGCGGTCCCGGTCGACGCATTCTGCGATCGAACGATGTCCGGCACGCGTGCCGTGACCGTGTCGCGCGTCCCGTTCTGGTTCGGTGTCGATGGCGGCGGCGACGTTGCCACGGCCTATCTGCTGACGGTGCGACGGCCGTAGGGTGCGTTGCGACGAGAGATCGCGCTCAGCGGCCGACTGCTCCTGATCACGTTCACGGTGGGGTTCAGGTTCACGTTCAGGTTCACGTCAATGTCGACGTCAAGGTCAACGTCTGACGTGAGCGTAGTCGTGATCGTGAACGAAAGTGACCGACATTCTGGCGAGCGTTGCCGCCTCCCCTCTCGACTCCGAACTCTCAACTCTCGACTCTCAACTCTCGACTACCTACAGACTCCCTCGCCTGAACGCGTCCGGCAACAACTTCGACAATCGCGTCTTGCGTACGAGTTTGCCGCGGACGACGAGGGCAATTGGCAGATCGTCCGCGAACTCTGCGAGCGCTTGACGGCACATGCCGCACGGTGCGGCGGGACGGGGCCCCCGCGTGGCAATCGCGATTGCACGGATGCACCGCGCACCCGCGATCACTGCACTTGCAACGGCCGTTCGCTCTGCGCAGATCGCGAGTCCGTACGACGCGTTTTCGACGTTTGCACCCGTGAACTCGCGCAGCGAACCGTCCGCCATCTCGGCGATCAGCGCCGCGCCGACCGTGTACTTCGAATACGGCGCGTACGCGTGCGCCCGCATGCCCTCGGCCGTGCGAGCGAGTGCCGACCAGTCCGTGCCCACGCCCTTACGGCTTCTGGAGCCACGCGGCGATGCCATGCAGGGTCTCCTCCACGACGCGTGTGAACGTAGCGCGCGCCCCACGTGCAGTCTCCTCGACCTCGGCGTGCGACAACGCCTGTGCGGACACGCCGGCAGCGAGGTTGGTCACGCACGAGATCCCGAGAACGTGCGCGCCCATGTGTCGCGCGGCGATCGCTTCGAGCACGGTGCTCATGCCCACGAGGTCGGCGCCGAGGGTTCGGCACATGCGAATTTCCGCGGGCGTTTCGTAGCTCGGTCCCAGCATCGCGGCGTACACGCCCTCGCGCAACGTTGTGCCCGCGCGCTCGGCGGCGGCATGCGCGACCGCGCGCAATTCGGGGTGATAGACCGCGGTCATGTCCGGAAATCGCGTTCCGAGCGTGTCGTCGTTGGGGCCCGTGAGCGGATTGCAGCCCTGCAAGTTGATGTGATCCGTGAGCAACACGAGGTCGCCCGGTCGCGCAGTGCGCGAGATTCCTCCCGCGGCATTCGTGAGCACGATCGCACGCGCGCCCAACGCTCGCAGCACGCGCACCGCGAACACGACGCTCTCGGGCGAGTGTCCTTCGTACAAGTGCACGCGGCCCGACAACGCTGCGACCACGGTGGCCGCGCGCCCGGGGGGGGGATTCGGGACTTCTCCGAGGACGAGCGTTCCCGAGTGACCGGCGACGCCGACCTGCGCCTGATGCGGAATCGCGTCGTACGGAATCCGCGTTGCCGCGATGAGGGCATCCGCATACGCGCCCAGGCCCGACCCGAGGACGATCCCCACGCTCGGCACGCGCGCGTCGCGTGCGCGAATGGCAGCAACGGCGTCGTCGATTCGCGTTCGCACGGCGGGCGGTCGGGCGGGTTCCATATGCAGGGCGGTCTCCGTGTACCGATCTTTGCGCGCCGAGGGAAGCCTGAGTCTCGACTTCGGGAGTCTCCTTTGCCGCGAAGCAAAGTCGCGGGCGCGCCACACACCGCGTACCCGGGAAGGGTCGCGCGGCGGCCCGGTCAGCCCGTAGCCAGCCGCTTTGAGCGGCCCGGCGATCGCTCCCCACGCTATACTGCGCACAATGAGCGAAGCGTCGACCCTGCACTCCCAGCGTCTCGCGGCGGCGGGCTTCACGCACGGATTCAGCACGCGCCACGGTGGCGTGAGCGCTGGCGCGTACGCGACACTGAACCTCGGGCGTCGCGTGGGCGACGACCTGGAACGCCTCGCGGAGAACCACCGCCGAATCGCGGCGAAGATCGGCTACGACCCGGCGCGGTTGTTCGAGGCGAGCCAGGTTCATGGCGTGGCGGTCTTGGACGTGGGCGCGGGCGCAGACCCTGACGCGTTGCGACCGACGGAGGCCGATGCACTCGTGGCGCATCATCGCGGCGACGCCGTCGGGATTCGCACCGCCGACTGCGTACCGATTCTCATCGGCGACCGAACGCGCGGAACAGTGGCGGCTGTACACGCCGGCTGGCGCGGCGTGGTGGCGGGCGTGGTCGCCAGGGCCGTCGACGCAATGCATCATGCCGACCGGGGCGCGTTCGTGGCCGCGATCGGTCCGTCGATCGGCCCATGTTGCTTCGAGGTCGGGGACGACGTGGCCGACTCGATCGTCGGGGCCGTCGGCGACGACGTGTTGATCCGAACCGAGGCGCCTCGGCCGCACGTGGACCTGTGGCTTGCTGTCGAGCACCAGTTGCGCCGCTCCGGGATCGAGATCATCGACACACTGGGCGCCTGCACGCGCTGCGAACACGATGATTTCTATTCGTTTCGGCGCGACGGCCCGGAAAGTGGCCGGATGCTGTCCGTGATCGTCGCCGGGGGAGCCGAATGAGCAAATCCTGGCCGGGGGATTGCACGTCGAACGATCACCCGCCGTGTCTTTTCGACAACTTGCTGCTGCGCCGGCTGTCTCACCCACGGAGCCCCTTCGTGCCGTAGAGAGGCGCACGGACAAAGAATCGGGCAGAATCAACGCCAGCGATTCGAGGCGCGAAGGTACCTGCGGAATGCGAACGTGTCCCCACTGCGGAGCCCGATACGACGCGCCGGCACAGTACTGCCAGCGGGACGGTGCGGCGCTGCGCGTGGATGCTCAGTCCGAGGATCCGTACCTCGGGCAAAAACTCCTCGGACAGTTTCGTCTCGAGCGGGTTATCGGCTCGGGCGGCATGGGAATCGTCTACGGCGGCTGGGACGAGGGTCTCGGCCGTCGCGTCGCCGTGAAAATTCTGCATCGCGATCTTGTCGCGAACCGGGATGTCGTCGCGCGGTTCCATCGCGAAGCGCAGATCGCGCACCAGCTCGATCATCCGAACATCGTTCGTGTGATCCTCTTTGGCCAGCTGCAAGACGGCAATCTGTACCTCGTCCTGGAATACCTCGAAGGGCCGACGCTGCTCGCGGCGCTCGAACGAGACCGCGTGATGGCGCCTGCGCGCGCCGTGAGCATTCTTGCGCAGATCGCCGAGGGCATGGGCTACGCGCACCGACGCGACATCGTTCACCGAGACTTGAAGCCCGAGAACGTCGTGCTCGTGACCCGCGAGGGGGATCCCGATCACCCCAAGGTGTTGGACTTCGGCATCGCAAAGATGCTCATCGGCGCGGACACGGTCGTGACGCAGGCGGGGCTGATCTTCGGAACGGCCAAGTACATCTCGCCCGAAGGCGCGCAGGGCGAGCCCGTGGACAAGCGCTCGGACGTCTACTCGCTGGGCGTCATCGGCTACCAAATGCTGTGCGGTCAGACGCCGTTCGAAGCGCAAGAGCCCGTGCAGATCCTGTTCAAGCACATTCACGAACCTCCCACTCCGCTTCGCACGCGTCCGGCCGGCGCGCAGGTACCGCCCGCGCTCGAGTCCGTCATCATGCGCGCGCTCGCGAAGACGCCTGCAGCGCGGTACGGCGACGGAAACGCGTTTGCTCGCGCGCTGCGTGAGGCCATGGCGCAGAGTGATCCGAACTCCGCGATCCGCTCGATGATCGCAACGGCATCGATGCCGCTGCTCTCGGGATCGTCCAACGGTGGCGCGCCTGCGCCAGATCTCGTGCGCACTGCGCCGGCGATGATTCCGGCGGTCGCACCGCAGTCGATGGCCGCCGCGGCGGTCGCGCACCCGCCGATCCATCAGGCGCCGAATCCCGACTCGGGCGTGCGTCCCAACCCCGCGCGCGCGTTCGACGAACCGATGCACACGATGCCCATCGGCTCGCCGTCGATGATGAATGAACTCGCGCGCGAATCGGCCGCGAGTCCGACGAGTCCTGCAGCAGTCGCGAGTTTCGGTGGCTTCGTGCCGAACGAATTGCCGCAGAGTCCACGTCACGTCCCGAACGGGAGAAACGTCGAAGTATTCTCACAGCTGAAGCACACGTCCGTGTTGCCGGACCGTCGCGATCATTTCTCGCCCGCGCTTGGCGACGCGGACGAATTCTCGGTTCCCGGTCTGCCAAAGTCTCGATCGGGTGCGGGATCTTCGCGCACGATGGTCACGATTGTCGCCAGCGTCGTGCTCACCGTGTGCTTGGGCGTCGCGGCCGCGTGGGCGCTCGGAATGTTTCCGAGTCAGCGCCGCGACGAAGAAATTCGTGGATTGCTTCGACGCGCGCAAGACTCGCTTCAAGCCGATCGGCTCACGCACCACGTGCGCGGCGACGATGTCGAAGACGTCACCGACGCATTGCTCGCGCTGGACCCGGGCAACGCTGCCGCTCGCACGCTTCGTCGGTCCGCCGCGACTCGGTTGCGGAACTCGGCCGTGCAGGAGCACAACGCCGAGCACCTCGATCGCGCGATCGACTTGATGCGCAATGCCATTCGCCTCGGCGCGGATGGCGATGCGACCGACGTGCTGCAACAGTTCGAGCGCGAACAGCGCATGCGTCCCGCCGCGCCGGTGGTCCCCGGTCCCCCGGGGGCGCCGGGAGCGAATCCGACGACACCGCCAAACGCCGCGGGAGCAGCCCGCACGGCGACTCCCGCGGGCGGGCGACCACGACCGACCGGTGGACCGCGCACGCCGGGCGGCGCGAGCGATCCACCCGAAGTGATCAATCCGCCGCAACCCGTGATTCCGACGGGGCCGACGTGGACCCCCGGTCGCGATCCGCACGTAAATCCCACGCTCGGGCACGATCCCGTCCAACAGTTGATCCCGCCTGTGCCGACCGGCGGTCCGTTCGGCAATCCTGTTCCACCGCCCGTCGTCGTGCCGCAGCCACCGCCGGACGATCCGCCGAACGGCGTGAACAACGGCAACAACGGCGGCGGCGTCGCGTTCTAGAAATCAGGCGCGCGAGCGATTCCGCCGGCCGGTCGCCGAGCGCCTCGACTCGCACGGTTCGCCCGCAGACTTCGCGAGGCCGCGGTGGGTCGGGCGTTGGAACTCCGTGCGTCCGTTCCCGACGACGCGACGTTGGTCCCTGCATCGGCCTGCGCGTTCTCTCGCGCGACTTCGACCGTTCGCACTGGGGGCGCAACGGCGCGTCCTTCGAACTGCAACACGGCGTCGGACACGGCCGCGATCGTCTCGCTCCACGGGTCATACCCGGGTGCGACCACGTCGACTCGTGCGCGCTCCCGCGCGGGCATGCGCGCCGGCAGGCTCACCAGAACGCCGTCGATTGTCACGCGTGCGCCGGCGGGAACTCCGCGGATGTCGACCGTGACCATGGGTGCGGGGATCGCAGTTCTCGCCGCGATTGGAGCCGCAGTTCGCATCGGCGCTGCCCTCGCGGAATGCACGCGAGAGCGCCAGATCGTCGCACCGCCTGCGCCGAACACTGCGAGCGCGGCGATCGCGACCAGCCACACGCGCTTTCGTCGCGCCGGATCACCGAGCGTGAGGTACGTCGCATTCGGTGTCGCAGGAACGGTGGGCGCGCGCTCGGCCCAGCTCATGGGCGTGCTCGAGATGCGTGGCGTCGGCATGGACAACCGCGGCGAGCGCGACACGTGCGGCGTGCGTTCGAGCCAGCGGTCGAGCAGGCCCGCGAACTCGCTTGCGGATGCAATCCGATCGTCGGGCTTGGGTTCCAGCGCACCGTGGACAATCGTGGCGAGATCGAGATCGAGGCTCGGGAGAAGGTCCTCGATCCGTCGCGGCGGCTCGGTCGCGATCTTCACGAGCATCGCGTTGTAGTTCGTCGCTTCGTACGGCAGGCAGCCCGCGAGCATCTCGTAGAGCATCACGCCCACGGCCCAAACGTCGCTTCGCAAGTCGACGTTGTCCAGCCCGAGCGCTTGCTCGGGAGACATGTACGCGGGGGTCCCGACGAGCGCGCCCGTGCGGGTCATTTTCACTCGTTCCGCGTCGTCGCCGAGAAATTTCGCGACCCCGAAATCCAGAATCACGGGGACCGCGTCGTCGTCGTCGTCGCTGCGTGCGAGGTAGACATTTTCCGGTTTGAGATCGCGATGCAGAATCCCCGCGGCGTGCGCCGATTCGAGGCCTCGAAGCACCGGCAAGACCACCGCGACCGCGTCGCCCGGTTCGAGCGTGTGGCGTCGTGCGAGTCGGTCGGCAAGGCTTTCCCCGCGAAGTCTGGGCATGACCAGAAACGGGACGCCGTCGGACTCGCCGACGTCCAGCACCGTGCACACGTTGCGATGGCGCAACTGTCCTGCGATCGCTGCTTCATTGCGCAGGCGCGCCGTTGCCGTCGCGTCGCCCACGAGTGCCTTGTGCAAGAGCTTGATCGCGACCTCGCGCTGCGCGACGTCGTCGGACGCGAGCCACACGCTGCCCATGCCGCCCTCGCCGAGGCGCGACACGAGACGAAATCGCTGCGCAATGACTTCCCCAGGGTGCGGCATGATGCGGTCCCCGGGGCGACCTGCCGCCCCGAGCGCGGACGCACCCTACGCCCGCGCGGGGACTTCCGCAAAGCGGGGATTCAGTTGTGTTCCAGGACGATTTTCCCAAACGCCGCGCGCGATTCGAGCAATTCGTGCGCGGTGCGAGCGTCTCCAATCGCGAGAACGCGATCGACCACGGGTCGGAGCCGGCCGGCGGCCACGTGACGCAGGATGTCGAACAGCGTGCTCTTCGAGCCCATCGTGCTCCCGAGGATCTGGATCTGCCGGAAGAACACATGGCGCAGATCGACCTCGGGCTTGAACCCGCTCGTCGCGCCGCACGTCACGATCCTTCCACCGCGCGACGTCGCAAGAATGCTCTTGGTGAACGTCTCGCCGCCAACGTGCTCGATGACGACATCGACGCCGCGCTTGGCCGTGCGGTCGCGCACCTCCTTCACGAAATCCGCGGTCGTGTAGTTCCATGCTTCGTCCGCGCCGAGGGACTTTGCGCGCGCGCACTTTTCGTCCGTGCCGGCCGTCGCCCACACCCGTGCGCCGTAGAGCTTCGCGATCTGCAGGGCCGCAACACCCACGCCGGCCCCCGCGCCCTGCACCAACACCGTTTCTCCTGGGCGCACTTGCGCACGCACGACGACCATTTGCCACGCTGTGAGAAATGTCAGCGGCAGCGCCGCGGCTTCGGGAAACGACAGCGGCTCCGGAAATGGAAGCACGTTCGCAGCGGGAATGTTCAGCAACTCGGCGTATCCGCCGTGGGTCGTCTCGCCGAGGATGTGATAGCGGGCGCAAAGCGTGTCGCGCCCCGAGAGACACATCTCGCAACGACCGCACGACACGCCTGGGGACACGAGAACTTTCTGACCGACACTGACGTCGGCGACGCCTGCGCCGACCGCGTCGATCTCACCCGCGTTGTCGCTGCCCAGACGGTGCGGATACTCCAACTTGAGGTTGGGCAAGCCACGCCGAACCCACACGTCCAAATGGTTGAGCGCCACCGCGCGCACGCGGACACGAACCTGGCCGGGGGGGGGATCGGCAACGTCGATCTCGCGCGGCTCCAGAACGTCCACGCCGCCGTGGCGATCGAGCACGATGGCATTGCAACGAGTCATACCCGCGGCGTAGCGCAGGGCGCGCGGTTGCGTCCAGCGATCGCGGAGCGTCGACCGGTCCGCCGAGTGGCGCCCGGCGGTTCGCACTTCGTGAGAGGGGCGGCTCTGCCGCGGCCTCCACGATGGAGTGCGCTGAGGCGCAGGCGTTCACGACGGCGTACCAATTCTAAGGCCCGGCGAGGCCGGCACGTTCGCGAAGCGCAGAGCCTGGCTGTTAGCACCCGCTCGGCGAACGGCTGGTTTGCGTGGCGGGGGCGAACCGCCGGGCGCCGTGAACGACGCGCACACGCGTCGGCGTCGAACGCGCGGCACCCTACATCAACACATTCGCCGCGACGCCGTGCGGTGGGTCCACGGCTTGCCCGAGCGCCAGAATCGCGACCAGCACCGCGCGGTACACTTTTGCGACCGACTCGATGTCGACGTCGGACGGTTCGCCCTCGATGTCCGCTTCCATCGCGGCGTCCAGTTGTTCGCGCACGAAGTGCACCAGATGCGGCTGACCGATCGCGACGACGTCATCGGTCTCCAGCGCCTCGTCCGCTGCGCCCTGGCGAAGCTCCTCGTCCCAGGTGAACGACGCGCTTGCCGACTCGATCGCACTCGTCTCGACGCGTCGCAATCGCTCACCGAACGCAGCGACAAACGTTCGACAGATCATCACGCCGAGAAAGTGGCCGAGCGCTTGCGCCGTCTCGTCGCCGATCGAGTTCATCTCCGTCCCGAGAAACAACGCGAGTGCGGGTTGGTCTCGATCGAGTTCGTCGAACGCGCGGTCGATCCGCTGTTCGAGTCGATCGCTCCCCGTGAATTCCTGCTCGACCGAATGAACGACACCCTCCGGTACGACGGCGTGCCGCGGCACCGGTCGGACCGCCGCACGCGCGGGCCACATCAGTCCAGGCCTCCGCCCGGAACCGTCATCCGTCGTCCTCTTCCATCTCCCAACGCATCAGCGCGGTCATCCCGATCGCGAGCGCGCACTGGTCGCACAACGGCGGCTCTTCGCGGACGACATCATCGCCGCGGACCCACAGCAACAGTCCCGATCCTGCCGGCTCTCCATCGATCTTCCCGCCGCACGCGTCGCAGTGGAGACTCTCGTCGCTGTCGTCAGCGTCCATCTCCCACACGATATCACCGCCATGGGCGGCGTGCTATACGTTCGCGCCTCGTACGGCTCTTGGCGGACCAGGCGCCGAAATCGCCGCCCATGCACGCACGATTGCGACACGAATTCCGCATCGAAGCCGCGCACCGCCTCCCGCGCGTGGCCGAGGGCCATCGCTGCGCGCGACTGCACGGTCACAGCTTTCGGATCGAGATCGCGCTGCATGGAATCGTCGAACCGGACAGCGGCTGGGTGATGGACTTCGACCGGATCGCCGCCGCGTGGGCACCCGTTCACGAGTCGCTCGACCATCGGTATCTCAACGACGTTGCGGGGCTCGACAACCCGACCAGCGAGAACCTGGCGCGTTGGATCTGGGAGAAAGTCGCGCCCATGCTGCCGGGGCTTGCCCGGGTCACGATTTGGGAAACCTGCGAGACGGCGTGTGAGTACGAGGGCGATGGAGATACTGCAATTCCCCACCGGATGATTGAACGGTGAGGCGGGGATCAAGCGGACGTCAGGCGTTCGATCTCGTCGGGTAGTTTTGGAATGTCGTGCGTGAGAACGCGCGGGCCGGCGTTCGTGCACACGACGTCGTCTTCGATGCGCACACCGATGCCCCGGTACGCGGGCGGCACCGATTCGGCCGTCGGCGAGAAGTACAGCCCGGGCTCGACGGTCAGAACGCAGCCGGGCTCCATCGGCCGTGGCTTTCCGTCCACGTAGTACCGGCCGACGTCGTGAACGTCCATGCCGAGCCAGTGCGACGTTCCATGCATGAAGTACTTCTTGAATGCTTCATCCGTGATCAGTTTGTCGACGTCCCCTTCGAGCAGTCCGAGTCGCACGAGTCCGCGCGTGATCACTTCCGCCGAGACCTTGTGGACTTGTTCGATCGTGGCGCCGGGCGCGATCGCCGCGATCGACGCGAGCTGCGCTTCGAGTACTAGCTCGTAGATCTCGCGCTGTGGCGTGGTGAACTTCCCACCCACCGGGAACGTTCGCGTCACGTCGCACGCGTAGCCGCCGTACTCCGCGCCGGCGTCGATCAGCAGGAGGTCGCCTGCTTCCATGCGTCGATTGTTGCGTACGTAGTGCAGCACACATGCGTTCGGTCCCGACGCGACGATGGGCGGATACGCCGGGCGCTCGGATCCGCGCATTCGCCACGTTTCCCGGAGGGTGCCCTCGATTTCGTATTCGTATCGTCCCGGGCGCGCGTTGGCGTAGGCACGAAGAAACGCGTCGCGCGTGATCTCGGCCGCGCGGCGCATCGTCTCGATCTCGACCTCGCTCTTTCGCCACCGCATTTCACCCAGCACCGCGGCGGGCTCGACGATCTCCGACGGATACGTCTTGCCTTTGCGCGCCTTGCCCCTCGCCTGCGCGATTGCTCGCAGTACACAGTCGTCCATCGCGCGGTCGCGTCCGAGACCGTAATACAAACGCGAGCGATCCAGCACCAGCTCGCCAAGTCGCTGCGCGAGTTCGGCGATGGGATACGCGACACTTGCTCCGAATGACGCGACGGCGTCGTCGATCCCGACGCGCGCGCCGTCCCACACCTCGCGTTCGGGATCGCGCGGCCGAAGAAACATGACGAATGGATGTTCTGCGTGCGCGGGTCGAAGAACGACGACGGCGTCCGGCTCGGAGAAGCCAGTGAGATAGAACAAGTCACTGTCCGGCCGATACTCATGCTCGACGTCGCCATTGCGCACGTGGACCGGGGCGCTCGGAAAGATCGCGATGGCTCCGGGTTCCAACCGTTCGAGAAGGTGCTGTCGTCTGGCGGCGAACATCGTGGACGAATCGTAGCAGTTCGCATCCCGCGGGGAATACTGGGCGCTGCGTGCGCGTATCATCCGTCGCGCGGCTCTGCCCGCGCGCGAGGGTGCTCGATGCCGAGAGGTCGAAGATCCGGGAAGCGCGTGGCGGTTGCGGTCGCGGCGCTGGCGATCACGTCGGGATCCGGAGTCAGCCAGGCCTGCGGATCCCGAGGTGCGGGTGCTGGAGGGGGCGGCGGCGGCGGCGGTCCGCGAGCGAGCTCGGGAGGCAGTTGGGGCGGCACCGTCGGCGGGTCGTCGGGCAGTCACGGGAGCGGCTCGTGTGCCGGGGCGAACCTGCTCGCCGGCCTGGGCGCGCTGGGAGCAGCGGTGGCGCCGTACCTCGAGCTGCAAGGGGGCTGGAGTTGGCAGTCGCTCGACGGATCGACATTGCGTTGGACCGGGTGGCAGGGTCATCCCGTACTCGGCGCGCAGATGGGATTTGCAGGTGAGGCTCCAGGGCGCGCACTGGGCTTCGGCCGAATGACGATGATGGGAGCCACCGCACGCGTGAGCGCGCTGGTCGGAGGGTTTCTCACGATCGGCGGAAGCGCAGGGTATCTCGCCCAAGTGAACGGCGCGGCAGACGTCAATGGATCGACGGGTGTGTTCCGTGCGCGCGGCGCGCAAGGCGTCGAGGCGGGCGGTGAGATCAACGTCATCGCTGCGGTCGGTCGACTGCGGATCCGTGGCGGGATGTACGCAGGCGCGCGCCACTTGTGGTCGACCGTGGACGGGCTCGGTTACGCCGGGTGCGACTCGGTACCCGTCGTACTCTCGACTCAGCCGGTGGTCGCGCCGCGGGTGCAATTCGACGCGCAAATTACGCGGAATTTCTCGTTCTCGACGTTCGTCGGCATGGACCTACTGCGGCCGGGCGACGTCATGGGCGGCGTGGTATTCTCGCTCCACGGGCACGGATTCTCCACGTTGCCGGAGGAGACGGCGCCGGCGGTGACTTCGGGGTCTGGCGAACCTGGCCGCTGAAGCGGCTGGCTGACATTGACCACCTCGCCTTCGCGAGGCTTCCCGTGCGCGCGGTGGGTGAGTCAGTGAACTCTACACCGCGTACCTGGGAAGGGCCGCGCAGGCGGCCCGGTCAATGACAGCCGGCCGATTCATCGGCCCGGGGGTCATTGATCGTCGGTGGGAGATTCATCGGCCCGGTGCGCTAATCGAGATTCTCCATCGCGCGGATCACGATCGCGTGCAACGTCGGTGCGGCGACGACGATGCCGCGATCGAGCCCGAGTCGTGGCGCGTCGTAGCGCAACGGCTGTCCCGACCCGTCGGTGACGACCGCACCGGCGGCTCGCGCGATCGCCTCGGGCGCGCATCCGTCCCACAACTTCGCGCCTCCACCGGTGTGCACGTACAGATTCGTTTCGCCGCTTGCCACCTTCGCCACTTTCAACCCGACGGAGCCGCACTGCGCGATGCGCGTGATTCCGAGTTCCCGCGCCAGGAGCGTGGTCAAACGCCCGCGGTGTGACCGCGACACGACCATGGTCGCATCGCGTGCGTTGGCGGGCGGTGGCGGAACACGGAGAGATCGAACGGCCACACCGTCGTGCAGAGACTCCGTCGCGCCAGCCCCGACGACTCCGGCGAATGTCCGCCCGATCGTCGGCGCGTTCACGACGCCGAGGCGCGCCTCGCCGTCGATGGCGAGACCGATCATCACGCAGAACTCGCCATTGCGATCAACGAATTCGCGTGTGCCGTCGAGCGGATCGACGAACCAGCATCGTCCGCTCCGTGCCGCCATTTCCGAGCCGTCGCGCGGCGAGCCCTCTTCCGCGCAAATGGCGTCGTTCGGAAACGCGCGTCCGAGCGCCGCAACAATTGCGTCGTTCGCGCGCCGATCGGCTTGCGTGACCGGATCGTCGTGCGACTTGTAGTCCACCAAAAACTCCGTGCCGTACACATCCATCACGATGCGCGCGCCAAGCGCCGCGGCGTCGAGTGCCGCTCGCAGTTCGCATTGCAGCGCGTCTGCCGACACGCTCACGCGCCGCCTTCGCACCGGCGTTGAATGACCTCCCCGCTGGTTGCATCGAACGTGCGAATTGGAGGTCGGCTCGAGCGTAGCGGCGGAGGGCGCACCGTCATCACCGTGCGATCTGATGATCGATTCCACCGAACGGGAGTTCGGCATGTTGTCGGGCTTGGAGGACGATCACGGGATTCGCGGGGGTCACGAGGCGCCATCCGCCGGTGCGCTCGGGGGTCGACCCGTCCAGCGAGCTGTACGCGCGAGCGCTTCTTCGGCCATTCGGTCGGCGATGACGTCGCTCGGCGTGCGCGCCCGATCCGAGCGCTGCAGAATTTCCAAGATCGTGTCGTAGATCTTGAGCACCCGTTCCCGCGCCGCAGTCGCATCGTAGCCCAGCACTTCCTGCGCGACGTTCACGAGGCCACCTGCGTTGATCGCGTAATCCGGCGCGTAGGCGATCCCCCGGTCGGCAAGCATTCGTCCGTGCCGCGGCTCGGCCAGTTGGTTGTTCGCGGCGCCGGCGACGATCACGGCCTTGAGCGCGGGAATCGTCTTGTCGTTGAGCACTGCACCGAGGGCGCACGGGGCGAAAACATCGACGTCGGCTCCGATCATCGCGTCGTTTTCGACCGCCGTCGCCCCCAACTCCACGCGTGCGCGCTCCGTGCGCACCGCGTCGATGTCGGACACGATGAGCTTCGCGCCGCCAGCCTTCAACTCGTGACCCAGGGCCAATCCCACGTGGCCGACGCCCTGAATTGCGACCGTGAGTCCGTCGAGCGAATCTCGGCCGAGTTTGTGTTTCACGCACGCTTCGATGCCGCGGCGCACGCCGAGCGCCGTGAACGGCGATGGATCGCCCGAGCCGCCCTGTTTCGGATCGACGCCGGTCACGTGTCGAGTCTGTGTGCGAATCGTGTTCATGTCCTCGAGGCCCGTGCCGGAATCCTCCGCCGTGATGTATCGGCCGCCGAGGTCGTCGACGAAACGCCCGAACGAAGTGAAGAGTGCGTTGCGGTCGAACGCTCCCGGCGGACGAATCAGCACGCTCTTGCCGCCGCCGTGTCGCAGGCCCGTGATCGCGGCCTTGTACGTCATCCCGCGCGCGAGTCGCAGCGCGTCCGTGAACGCGCTGGCTTCGTCCGCGTACGGAATGAACCGGCACCCACCGAGGGCGGGACCGAGCCGCGAATCGTGGATGGCGACGATCGCGCGCAAGTTCGTCTTCGCGTCGCGGCGAACGTGCACTTCGCCGTAATCGTATTGCTCCATTCGGCCGAACAGATCCATCGCGCGTGCTCCTGTGAACTTCGGGCGGTTGCGAAGCGCGCGGACCGTACTCACGCGGAATGCACGCGGTCAAGACGGCGCAAGCGTTGTGCGATGCGTCACGACGCCAGTTGACCGGCGTCGCGTTGCAGGCCAATCCTCCGCGCGTGCGAGTGCGACCCTCTGCGTACGTGATCACCGTTGCTGCTGCGATCGCGTTCGTGTCGGTATCGACGTTCGCGCGTGACGCTCTCGCGCAGCGTCCATCGGTTGACGGCGTCTACGGCCGCCTCGGCGGCGACACGGTGTTCTCGATCGAAGCGGGCGGCTCGATCGGCGTGCACACCGACGGCGCCCGCGGCGGATTCTCGGTGCTTGCCCGCGCGCGCGCGCTCGACATGGCGGGGCTGTACGTCGGCTACGAGCGAGCGTTCGGCGCCACGCGTCATGACGCGATCGTTCTCGGTGTCGATTTTCGGCCACTGATGCTCGCGCGGATTTTTCAGGACTGGGAGCGCGGACCGCAGTGGTTCGATCTGTTCATCGACTCGATCGGATTCGATCTCGGCGGGGCGTGGATGCGGCCGGGGGACGCGTGGCGCGCGGGCTCCGGCTTTGCGTGGCAGTTCGGCGGTGGCGTGGAGTTCCCGCTCGTGTGGTCGCGCGCGAGCGGCATGATGCTTCGGTTCGCGACGCGGTGGACGCACGCCGCCGACTGGGACGCGCAAGCCCCGGGCGTCGGCGTGGCAAGTCCCGAGGCCGTGACGTTCTCGCTCTCGATCGTGGTGCGGGGACTCGCGCGGCTCGGGCTGCTCGCATCGCGCCAACCCCGCGTCACCGAGCAATGAATCAAACGCCTGCGGTGCGAGACCTTCGCGATGCCTTCCGTGCGGCGTTGCGAGCCATCGATTTGCGCACACGAACGGCGCACCTGATGACCCGATTGCACCGATCGCTTCGTGGCCCGGTGGTCGTCGTCGCGATTGGCAAATCCGCAGCGCCGATGCTCGATGGGGCGATCGCGTCGCTCACGCGCGACTGGCGCTGCGTCGTCGTCGCACGCCCTCGGCGCGCAGCATCGGTGTCGGATCGCGTACTTGGTTCGTGTGCACGCGCTGGGGTGACGCTCGACGAATTCATCGCGGGCCATCCCATTCCCGATGCGCAGAGCGTTGCGGCCGGGCGCGCGATCGAACGCGCCGTGCGAAGTGCGGGCCGCCGCGGCAACGTCGTCGTGCTCCTCTCGGGAGGCGCGAGCGCTGCGGCGTGCGTCCCGCGTCCGGGCTGGACGCTCGCGGCGGTGCGAAGTCGCACTCGCGCGCTGATTGCGAGCGACCGTCCCATCACACGGATCAACGCGGCGCGAGCGGAATTCGATGCGCTCAAGTCGGGAGGACTCCGACGGATGGCTCGAGATGCACGCCTGCACACGATTGTCGCCATCGACATCGTCGGGCGCGAACCGGTGACGCGTTCGATCGTCGGGTCGGGACCCACGGCGGGTGCCCCGCGCCGCGGTGACACGTGGGCCGTTGTTGCGTCGCCCGTCACGGCGCGCGACGCACTGGCCGATGAACTCGCGGCCCGCGGCTACCGCGTACGGCGAGGCCGCGCCATCACCGGACCCTGCGAACCGAATGCGCGGAAACTCGCGCAGCGGGTCGGGCGACTGAAACCCGGCGAGGCGTTCGTCGCGTCGGGTGAAGTGACCGTGAGGGTTCCCGCGAACGCTGGACGCGGAGGACGATGCGGTCGTCTAGCGCTTGCGGTCGCCAGCGCGCTCGAGACTCGGCACGCCGTGGCGATTCTGTGCGGCGCGACGGACGGCGTCGATGGCGAGAGTGGCCATGCTGGCGGGGTTGTCGACGAGCGAACACGCGATCGCGCGCGGCGGAAGGGCGTCGACGTGACGGCCGCGCTCGCTCGGTACGACGACGCGAGCGCACACGAGGCGATGGGCACGTCGCTCAACGTCGGTCCGACGGGAATCAACCTCGTGGATCTCTACGCTGCGGTGAGGGCGCCTCCCGCGAAACCCGGGGAGGTAAAGAGGCGAGCGAGCCGAGGCGCGATTCGCGGAGATTGAATGACCGCCCATGCCATGCGACGTTTGCGACGTGGAACCGAGCCCGCCTGCGGCACCCCGCCGCGAACGAATCTTCTCCGGCATGCAGCCGACCGGACCGCTGCACATTGGCAACTACCTCGGCGCGCTCGCGAACTGGGTGGACCTCTCGCGCGTGCACGACAGCATCTTCTGCATCGTCGATCAGCACGCGCTGACGGTCGAGTACGACCCTCGCGCGCTCGCTCCACGCGTGTTCGACTACGCTGTCGGGTACCTGGCCGCGGGCGTCGACCCCGAGCGTTCGATCGTGTTCGTGCAGAGCCACGTGCCCGAACACACGGAGCTGGCGTGGTACCTGTCGACGGTCACACAGTTCGGCGAGCTGTCGCGCATGACGCAGTTCAAGGAAAAGAGCGAGCAACACAACCACAACGTGAACGTGGGGCTGTTCACGTATCCCGTGCTGATGGCGGCCGACATTCTTGCGTACAAAGCGACCCTCGTGCCCGTCGGCGACGACCAGGTGCAGCATCTCGAACTGTCACGCGACGTCGCGCATCGGTTCAACACGCGCTTTGGCGAGACGTTTCCGCTGCCACGCGTCCAGCTTTCCATCGCGCCGCGGATCATGGGAACCGACGGATTGCGAAAAATGTCGGGTTCCGTCGGAAACACCATCGGAATGTTCGAAGAGGACGCAGTGCTCGCGGCGAAGCTCAAGCCCGCGTTCACCGATCCGCAGCGTCTCCGGCGCACCGATCCTGGGCGTCCGGAGATCTGCAACATCTTTCGAATGCACGTCGGTGTCACGGACGAATCCGATCGCGGGCGCATCGCCGCGCAGTGTCGCACGGCCGAAATCGGCTGCGGCGACTGCAAGAAGCTCCTCGCAGAACGGCTTTCCGCGAGGCTCGGGCCGATGCGGGACCGGGCGGCGAACTATCGAGCGAAGCCCGACGCCGTGTGGCAGATCCTGGCCGACGGCGCGAAACGCGCAAAGACGATCGCGTCGGAGACGTTGCGCGAAGTGCGCGAGCGCATGGGCTTGCGTCGTTCGAACGTGCCGGAGTGACACACGGACTACCGGCCGGTGACGAGGGCTTTTCGGACGAACAAGTCCTCGAGCGATTCGCGTCGTGGCGCGACGGACACGACGCGCGCGCCGTTGGCCCGTGCGGCATCGAGGAGCGCGTCGACGTTTCCTTCGCCCTCGATCGTCGCGTGCAGCCGCGTGCCGGCGAGACTCACGTGCGTCGCGAGCGGTGACAGAACGTCGCGCGTGGCCTCCGTGACGTTCGCGAGTTCGACTTCGACGTGGCGAGCCTCCGGACGAAGCAACTCGTCGAGCGTGCCGTACGCCGCGAGTTCACCGCGATGCACGATCGCGACGCGGTCGCACAACATCTCCACGTCCGACAGGATGTGCGACGAGAAGAACAGCGTCTTGCCGCGACGTTTCTGATCGAGCAAGAGATCCCGAACCTCTTTGCGTCCGATCGGATCGAGTCCGGTCATCGGTTCGTCGAGAATGAGAAGATCGGGGTCACCGAGCAGCGACTGCGCGATGCCCAGACGTTGGAGCATGCCCTTCGAAAACTTTCGAACCTGCAGGTCCGACGCATACCCGAGGCCCACCCGCTCGAGCAGATCGCCGATGGCCTTTCGCCGCTCGTGGCTCGGTACCCCGACGAGCCGCGCGCACAGATCCATCAGCTCGCCCCCGGTGAGGTACTGATACAAGTACGGATTCTCTGGGAGAAACCCCATCTTTTCTCGTGCACGGCGGTCACCGATCGGACGGCCGAAGATCGTCGCCGAGCCCCGCGTCGGGAAGATCAACCCCAGCACCATCTTGATGGTCGTGGTCTTCCCGGCACCGTTCGGTCCTAGAAAACCAAAGATTTCGTTTTGCCGAACTTCGAACGAAATTCCCCGAACTGCTTCGACCTGCCGGTGAATCCGTGCGCCGCCCGGGATCTTCTCGAGAAAGCGTTCCGTCGCGGTGAGTGGTTCGCCCGGCGCCCGTGGCGGGAGACGCAAGAGACCGAGCGAAAACGTCTTCGCGAGATCCTTGACGACGACGACGGGAGCTTCAGACACGGTGCAACTGCGGGCCACGATCGTGGCGTTTTGTGTTCGAAGTCAAGCGATCGGCGCGTGGCGCCGGAGGGCGTCGATGATCCGCGCAACTTCGTCGCCCGTGAGCAACGGATGCAACGGAATCGCGACGCCACCGTCCGCGACCGCGTCCGCAACTGGAAATGCCCGCGCGACGTTCGTAGCGTACCGGGCGAACTGCGGCAACTTGTGCAAGCCGTACGAGAGCAACGCGGCTTCGACACCGTCGGCCCGAAGTGCCGTGATCAACGCGTTGCGTGCCTCGAGTCGTGAGCCGGCCGCCGGTTCCGGCAGCACGAATCCGAGCGTTTGATGGTTCACCACCGCGCCCTCGGGCGCTTGCTGCCATGCGAGGGACACGGCGGCGCGGATCTCTCTCGCGAACTCCGCACGTCGCGCGAGGATGTTTGGCAGTTTGTCCATCTGCGCTCGACCGATCGCGGCATGCAACTCGCTCATGCGCGCGTTCGGTCCCGCGTCGCGGAACACCCCGGGCGCGTCCTGACCGTGATTGCGCAGCGCGCGCAACGTGTCGCCCGCGCGGCGATCCCGCGTGACGAGCATGCCGCCCTCTCCCGTCGTGATCAGTTTGCGCGGATGAAAGCTGAACGTGCCGACGTCCCCGATCAGACCACATGGCATGCCGTTGAGTACGCTCCCGAGCGCGCAGGCGGCGTCTTCGATCACCACCACGTCTCCGGCGAGCATGCGGATGGTGGGAATGTCCGCGGGAACTCCGAACTGGTCGATCGCGATGATCGCGCGCGTGCGCGGTGTGAGCGCTTCGGCAATCCGTCGTGGGTCGACGTTGAACGTATTCAATTCGACGTCCACGAGCACGGGCAGTGCACCGCGAAGGACGACGGCGTTTCCGGGCGACGGCCACGTGACCCCCGGAACGATCACTTCGTCACCCGGCGCGACTCCCGCGGCCATGAGTGCCAGTTCGAGTGCGCTGGTGCCGTTGACTACGGCGACCGCAAGCACCGCGCCGCGACTTGGTGCGAGATCGTGGAGGTACTGCGCGACGCGGTGTTCGAATGCCGCAACCTCGGTGCCCTGCACGAGCATTCCCGACGCGAGCACCCGCTGCACGGCGCTCGTCTCGGCCTCGTCGAACCACGGACGCGCCAGTCGGATCACGCGCCAATCACTCTTTCGGCGGGCGCTGGCTCGGCGGCTTGCTCGGCGGGCGCTGGCTGGGACGCTGCGAGCCGTACACTTTCTCTTGCTTCGCGGCGAGATCCGCGAGCGTGCTCTCGACGTCCGGTGCGGGGGTGTCGAGCGCGACGGCCACCTTCTCACGCCACAGGGAATTCTCGTGCTCGTTCAGCGGCTCGCGGCGCACGACCTTGCCCGTCACGATGCGCGGATCTCCGTCGCCCGGCAGGTAGATCCGGATTCGCACGGTCTGTCCGGGTTCGAGTCTCGTCCGCGCGAGCAGCAGCAGACCCGTCGTGCTCGCGTCGCGCGTGACGGCACTCGCCACGCGGTCGCCATCGAGTTCAATTTCGGCGCCCATGTACACTGCGTGGCGCTCGGCGGTTCTTCGGTTGTCGTCGTCCATTGGCGTGTGGGGAAGTATGCCCGTGTGTGCGGTCGCTTGCCAACCTCGACGATTGGCGCTAGACACCCGCACTTTCGCGAGGCCGGTGCGTTCGCTTCCCGCGGCGCTGGCTCCGCCACTCGAACGTGAAGTCGTTCGCGTCGGCGCCTGTGTGCCCCGCGGGATTGCAGTGAGTCTCCCTATGTCTTCCGCCATCGCCACCACGCCGGGCGCATTCCACGCCCTCGGGATCGCCCCAGCGATTGCCGACGCAATCGCTTCGCGCGGCTTCGAACACCCCACGCCGGTCCAATCGGCACTTCTTGCCGGTTCGATCGGCAGCCGCGATGTGCTCGTTTCCGCGCGCACGGGCTCCGGGAAGACCGTCGCCGTGGGCTTGTTGCTTGCGCCGGCTCTCACCCGGCGTGCCAGCACCGCGCTGGTCTGCGCACCACAGGCGATGGTCATCGCCCCCACGCGCGAGCTCGCCGCGCAAGTGTCCGAAGAATTGGCCTGGGTACTCGCGCCCATCGGCGTTCGGGTCCTCGCGGTTACCGGTGGAACCAGCGTCGTCGGCGACCTTCGTGCGCTCGCCCGCGGTACGGACGTGCTTGTCGGAACGCCTGGACGTCTGCTCGATCACCTCACCCGCGGAGCCGTCGATGCCAGCGCGCTTCGAGCGCTCGTGCTCGACGAGGCCGACGAGATGTTGGACATGGGCTTTCGAGACGAACTCGACGCCATCGTTGCCGCGCTGCCCGCGGAACGTCGCACGGTGCTGTTGTCCGCGACGATCCCGCCCGAGATCGTGGCCCTCGCGCGCAAATACCAGCGTGATCCGGCTCGAATCGCGATCGATCCGCCCGGTGCGTCCAACGAAGACATCACGCACGTCGCGCATCGCGTCCGCCCGGCGGAGCGAATGGACGTCATCGTGAACCTCTTGCTCGCGTCGCCAGGCGAGCGATGCCTCGTGTTCGTACGCACGCGTGCGGAAGCGGGCGACATGGCGGACAAACTTGCGGAACTCGGCTTTTCGGCCGCGGCGCTGACCGGTGAGATGGCGCAGCGAGATCGCACGCGCACGCTCGATGCGTTTCGCGCGGGGCGCGTCATGACCCTCGTTGCGACGGATGTTGCCGCGCGCGGGATCGACGTGCCGGAAATCAGCATGGTGATTCACGCGGACCCGCCTGGCGACGGCGCGACGCTGACCCATCGTGCCGGTCGTACGGGGCGTGCCGGCCGCAAGGGCAAGAGCGTGCTTCTCGTACCGGCGTTCGCGCGGGAACGAGTCAACGCCGTCGTTCGCGCGGCGAGCGTGCGGCTCGTGTGGAACCCCGCTCCGACGGCGCGCGAGATCATTCGCGCGTCCGAGGAACGACTGAAGACGCAACTCGACGACGAAACGACCAACGCCAAGGGCGCCCCGCGCACGCACATCGAGTTCGCGCGCGCTCTGTTGCAGGGGCGTGACCCCGCCACGCTCGTCGCCGCGCTGCTCGAGCGAGTTCCGTGGACGGGGCCGTGCGCGCCGCGCGCCGTCGTCGAACCCACGCCGATCCCGGCGTCACCGCAGCGCAGCTTCGACCGCGGCTCGGCCCGACCGGACGCGCGTCGACACCACGACGGCCCCGCGCCACGCGGTGCGAACGTCCAGTACGCCACGCGCGACAGTGCCCGCGGGAATTCAGACCGCCCCCACGCGCCCCGCAGCGCGGCCGCCAATGTGTCCCATCCGGTTCGAAGCAACGGGGGGAAACCCGCGCCGCGATCGAATCGCGACGAGGCCACGCCGCGCAATTCGCACGCACGCGAACCGCAACGTGACGCGCACGTGTTGTTCCACGTGAACTTCGGGGACGCCGAGGGCGCCACGCCCGCGCGAATTCTCGCGATGGTGTGCCGACGCGGAAACGTTCGAGGTACGGACGTGGGCGGTATCGAGATCGGCCCGCATCGAACGACGTTCGGCGTCGCGCCGGTCGTCAGCGCGGCGTTCGCTCGCGCGGCCGCGCGGCCGGACCGTCGCGAACCCAAGGTCCGAATCGAGCGCGTGTAGGCGACACCCTGGCCGACGATGAGAATCGGCGTCGTCTGCTTCTCGCCGTCGGTAAATTGGACTTCAGTACCCGGGCGGGCAGGGCAAATCGACCGCAACGTTGAGCACAGCGCGAATGTCCCTCGCCACGTCGCACAGCGCCCCCGTCTCTTGCTGCTCGAGCCACGGCGAACGCGGAAGTGAGCCGAGCGGAAGAATCTGCATCCGCACGCGCTCGATCACTCGTGGCGGCGTGATCGGCTGCGGCACGCGCGGGTCGCTGACCTGCGTCTCTGTGAGCACGCCGTCGTCGAAGTTCCGCATGTGACAATGCACGCAGGTCATTCCGTTCTCTTCGAAATTGCGGCGCCGTGGATCGCGCAACGACACGCGTTCGACCATCTCGCCCATCACCACGGACCGATGCTCGTGCATGCTATCGCGTCGGGTGGCCACCCACTGGTCGTGCGCGTCGCGCTCCGCGATTCGCACGGTCCCGTCGGGCGCGCACAACGCTGCCAACCCGGGCTGGTTCCCCGCTCCTCCCTCCCGGTACCGCGGAGGACACACGGACGCAAACGCCGTCCCCGCAGGGTTCGGTCCGATGTCGAACGTAAACGACGACACCGGGATGTTTCGGATCGTCACCGCGCGCGGCGACGTGGGAGTCGTCGATCCTGCCGTGGCGGTCGCCGCGGCACCCGGCGGCGTGACGACGACGTTTGCCACCGAGAACGCCCACGCATTGCCCGCGACGTAGTGTCCTGTCGCGTCGAACTCGCTCCCGCCGCCCATGCGCGCCTCTTGCGGCAGCGCGGCGAGACCCATGCGCAATGGCGGGTTGTGCGCGTCGCGGAAGGTCATCACGGAACGCACGAGAGCAGCCACCGCGGCGCTCACTTCGGGCGCGCGGCCCTCGCGGATCCCGGGGCGAAAGTTCGCGCGGTTCCAGAAGGCTTGGTGGACCAGGCGCGTGAACGCTTCGTTGTTTGCGCGTGCCACATCGGGCGACGGCGGCGTGGCACCGCGGAACAGTCGAACGCGAAACATCGCGAACACCGGCTCGGGAACGTCCACGGCCTGGTATGCGAGACGAAGTTCCTGAATCGCTTTGTTCATCCGCGGCCGGACGGCCACCAGACGCCAGCGCGCGGCATCGAAGCGGTGGTCGAATTGTGCGTGCGCCGGATCGAGTCGCGGATTGTGGTGAAGATCCGCATAGCCGGTGAGCAGTGCGCGGAAGAGCTGGTCGCCGGGCGTGCGTGCGACGGTCGACTGCTCCGCCGCCGGCAACGCGTCGATCGCGGCGTCGCGCACGGCCTCGAGCACGCGAAGGATCGGCCAATCGCGCGCAGCCCGCGCAAGGTAGTCCGCGGACGTGATGGTCACGAGCTGACCAACGAGCGGCGGCACGACCGAGGGTGTGCCGGCAGTCGGCGGTTGCGCCGCGACGTCGATCTGAATGTCGTGCGTGCGGATCGCCGTCGTACCGTCCGGAAGACTCTCGTCGGTGCGCACCGTGAACGTCTGTCGGCCGGTCATGGTCGGTGGAACCTGCCAGCGAACCGTCAGCGTTCGCTCGTCGAGTTCGGCGCCGTCGGGGCGCGTCGCGAGCGCGACGTGTAGCCGGTCCATCTCTTCGTCGACGACGTCGATCCCGAAATGCACCTCGCGCCCCGCGATGACCGTCGCGGGTACGTCGCGATGAACCAGTTCCGCTGGCGCGTCTGCGCGGGCCCGCGGCGGTGCGACCGTCGACGCCGGCGCCGCACCGGTGCGGACTTCGGTCGGTGGGTGCTGCGCAAGGCGGTTGAGCTGGTCGGTCGAATACGCCGCGCGCGGCGCGGGCGCGCTGGTGCCACCGCACGACGATGTCGACGAACACGCGAACGCGGCGCCGAGGAGCAACGCCCTTCGTGCGAGATGCCACGGAGCGAACATGGTAGGCGTCCTTTCGGAGGGAATTTTCGGGCGAAAGCAGAAGCTCAGTGTGCAGGCGCCGCCGCGGCGGGCCGCGGGCGTGCGGGCGCGGGTGGGCGCGCCGGTGCGCCAGCGGCAGCCGGGCGAGCGGGCGCCGCGGGGCGAGCGGGAGCCGCGGGACGAGCGGGAGCCGCGGGACGAGCGGGAGTGGCCGCGGCCGCGGGTGGCCGTCGGGGGCCGCGAACGTCG
>Ga0080064_1001165_pt1 | contig 57198 bp, 46 predicted proteins | sample Subgrocontami54m_FD_69260 | JGI IMG/M metagenome (GOLD analysis project Ga0080064, IMG submission 69260) | Subsurface groundwater microbial communities from S. Glens Falls, New York, USA - GMW46 contaminated, 5.4 m (SPADES assembly) (version 2) ...
TACATTGTCCAACAGGGCCGGCAGAAGGAGTACACCAAGCTCCACACGCAACAGCTCCGACTTTTCTGAAGGTATCTGGCCGGTGCCGGATACCCCGCGGCTTGCCGCGGGGTAGTTCATTGGCTAATTCGTACGAGCAATACAATAGGAGATGGAGCTTCAGATCACCAAAGACGACGTGGATTATGCGCTTGGTTCGTCACCCTGGGACTTGGGCAACCAAGTGCTCTACTCCCTCTGCCAGGATTATCCGAGGCACGACAGAGACGACGCAATCATTGCGAAGGTCTGGCTGATCGGCCGGTCATACGCGGCAGCAATAGAGCGGCGGAAGAACAGTAAAGATACATCCGACGATTTCCATGAAACAACCGTGGCCACGAAGATCAAGGATTCGGAGCTCGATGACTGGATGGTCGCATTGCCTGACCGAATAACCGATTCATGGCGTGAGCTTGGCTCTGTCATCACCCTCCACAAGCGACTCATGGATCTTTTCTCCGACATGACTGGGCTGAAGAAATGATCACTCGCGTCCAAATACCTTCACTTTCACAGACCCGATCTCTTCTTCATCTTTGACAGTCGAGCCAAGGAGACCATCACCAAAGTCACCCCGCACCTGAATCAGATCAAGGCCATCTCAGCGGAAAACGCGGATTGGGAATACCACACGTTTTGTAGACGGGGCCAATGGCTAAGGGAAAGCGTCAAAGAGCGTTTCGGCAGAGATCTGAACTCAAGGCAACTCGACAAGATTCTGCTCAAAATCACAGACACAATAAGGAAGGCTGGAGCAAGCAAATTCAAGGTATAGTGAACGCCCTGCGGGTTCCGGCGGCCTCTAAACTCACACGTTCGGCCACAGTATGCGGCTGTGGCCTGCCTTAGGCTAACCCGGGCAACATCAGGGTGTCAGCCAATACCAATACCCCATGCGCCGGCGGCGCGCCCATGGGCATGAACGTTCCTCCGACTCCGTCATTGCGGGCGACCAACGGAAGCGTGGCAATCTCACCGTCGTTGTCCTGAAGGACTGCGAGATTGCTTCGGCTTCGACTCGCAATGACACGGGAGACTTTCTAACCGATGACGCAGAGCAAGAAAGCCAGGAATATGCACCTAGTCATTTGTACACTGAAGGCTGGGTGGCATGATAAGGACGAGGTGATGCTCCATGCAGCGTTCCAATTGCTAGTGGACTTCGTGGAGCAAGAGCAGCCCGACAAACACATCGACTGGAGTCACGACAACGATTATCAACAGGCGTGGAAGGAGATACGTGCCCTATACCGATGGTGGACGAAGACACGCCCAAGCCGACGCAGTCCTCTGGATAACAAGAAGATTGCCAAACCACCGCTGCGGTTTGAAAATATCGCAGGGACGACGCTCAGCAGGCTGGTGATGCCAGACAAGAAGAAGTATGCGGCCTATCATCGGGCGCTCAAGCAGCATACCCGCTTAGAGCAGAAGTGGCGCGAGGAAGATCAGCGCAATCTCCATCGTCTTGTCGAAAATCGAGAGTTCTTATGGACCTGATCGAAGGTAGGACTCACTAGGGCAAAACCGCGGTAATCGGCCCACAACTGCATCGCCGCTCTGTCCCTCTCTCGTCATTGGAACCCTACAATTCCTTTGCAAGGGGCGTGGACTGACGTACAATTATTTCGCTGACCGGTCTGACCCACCCGCATCTGAACACGGAGGCGTGAGATTTTCAAAAAGTTCGCCCGGCTTCGACCGTACCTGTACCGGCACCGGCGGTTCCTGTTCATCGGTCTGGCTGCGCTGGTCATGACTGACCTGTGCGGGCTGGCCATCCCGTGGCTGACCAAGGATGCTCTGGATACCTTCCTGGCCGGTCCAGGGGTGGCTATCGCCCCATGGAAGTACCCTGCCCTGATTGTGCTGGCCGCCGGCTTTCAAGTGATCTTCCGCTACTTCTGGCGGACTCACGTGTTCGGGTTCTCGCGGCACATCGAGTGGGATTTGAGGAATGCGATCTTTGCCCACCTGCAGCGGCTGCCGCTCAGTTACTTTACCCACACCAAGACCGGTGACCTGATGTCGCGGCTGACCAACGATATGGTCTCCCTCCGTGAGATGCTGGGGATGGGGGCCATGGCCACGATTGACGCCGTCCTGATGATGTCCGCCAGCCTGCTGCTGATGGTGGTCATTGACCCGTGGCTTACGCTGTGGAGCCTCCTACCCCTGCCAGGCATCACCGTCCTGATGCTCGTGTCCGGCAATCGCATCTTCAATCGGTATCGGGATATCCAGCGGCACCTCAGCACCCTCAGTACCTTTGTCCAGGAGAACCTGGCCGGCATCCGGGTTGTCCAGGCCTATGCGCAGGAGGAGAACCAACAGCAGCATTTCGCCGGGTTGAGTCAGGAGTATCGGGTCAAGAACCTCGATCTGGTCAAGCGCTGGGGGTATTTCTGGCCGGTAACGAGCTTTCTGTCTGGCTTGGCCGCTACGGTCGTCTTGTGGCTCGGCGGCCGCAAGGTTGCCATGCAAACAATGTCCCTCGGGGAACTGGCCGGCTTCTATGGGTACCTGGCCATGCTCACCTGGCCCATGATGGCGATCGGGTACGTGATCACGCTCTATCAGCGCGGTTCGGCCGCGCTGGCTCGCCTCGTGGAGATCCTGGATGCGCCGGTTGCGGCGGGATATCAGACGCCAGGGACCTGGCAGGTGTCGGAGTTGCGCGGCAAGATCGAGTTCCGCAATCTGTCTTTCCGCTATGCCCCCGATGCGCCGCTCGCCCTTGAAGGAATCACCCTTACGATCCCGGCTGGCACCTGGTGTGGGGTGGTGGGCGAGACCGGCGCCGGGAAGAGCACGCTGGTGAGCCTCCTGCCGCGCCTGCACGAGCCGCCACCCGGAACTATTTTCATCGACGGCATCGAACTCCAGCAGCTTCCCCTGGAGACCCTGAAGCAAGCCATCGGCTTCGCCTCCCAGGACATCTTTCTGTTCTCCGACACGATCCGGGAAAACATCCTCTTCGGCAACGGCAACGCCACATCGGAGGAGCTGGAGATGGCGGCCGATCTCGCCCAATTGACACCCAGCATCCAGGAGTTTACGCACCAGTTCGAGACGCTGCTGGGGGAGCGGGGGGTGAGGCTGTCCGGCGGCCAGAAACAACGGACAGCGCTGGCTCGGGCCATCATCAAGAATCCGCCCATCCTGATCCTGGACGACGTCTTCTCCAGCGTGGACACCGAGACCGAGGAGCGGATCCTCGAGCAGTTGAAAGGGTTCATGCGGGGGCGGACCGCGATCCTGATCTCACACCGGATCTCAACGGTCATGGCGGCTGATCAGATTATCTACCTGAAGGATGGTCGGATCGTGGAACGGGGTAGTCACGAATCGCTGCTGGCCTTGCGGGGCCACTATTACCGCCTATATCGCCGACAGTTATTGACTCGAGAGATCGATGCCCTAAGCGACAATGGAGGGGCACGGCCATGAAGGAAGAGCAGGGTCATCAGGACGAGGAGTTGCTGGGCAAAGCCTACGATGCCCAACTGATGCGGCGGCTGTTCAGATACCTCGCGCCGTATCGGTTGTGGGTCGTGGTCTCCCTCCTGCTCCTGTTCCTGACCACAGGGATGCAACTGCTCGGGCCGTATATCACTAAGGTCGCTATCGATACCTACATCGCCGCCCACGACCTGCATGGCCTGAACCTCGCGGTCCTAGCCTACCTGATCACCGTGCTCATCGGGTTCCTGTCTCAATACGCCCAGAGCTACACCATGCAGTCTACCGGCCAGCGAGCCATGCATGACCTCAGGGTGCAGCTCTTCACCCACCTGCAACGACAGGACCTCGCCTTCTTCGACAGGAATCCGGTCGGCCGGCTCATGACCAGGGTCATCAGCGATGTGGAGACCCTGAACGAGCTGTTCGGATCGGGGGTCGTCGCGCTGCTGGGCGATCTGCTGACGCTGATCGGGGTTGCGGTAGCCATGTTGGCGTTGGACTGGCGTCTGGCCGTGATCTCGTTTGCGACCTTCCCGTTTATCCTGCCCGCGACGGCTGCCTATCGCAAACGGGCGCGCGAGAACTACCGCGACAGCCGACGGATCCTGGCCCGGATGAATGCGTTCCTCCAGGAGAACATCTCCGGTATGGCCACCATCCAGGCTTTCGGTCAGGAGGCGCGTCACTTCCGCAGGTTCAAAGAGATCAACGCCCAGCATCGGGACGCGTTGCTCCAGAGCATCCAGTACAATGCGATCTTCTTCCCCTCAATCGAGCTCTTCAGCGCCATCACCGTCGGCATCGTGCTCTGGGCGGGCGGCGCCATGATCCTTGACGAACGGATCCTCCCTGGCGTCATCATCGCCTTTGTCCAGTATGTGAACCGTCTCTTCACGCCGATCCGCGATCTGGCGGAGAAGTACAACATTCTGCAGGCGGCGATGGCATCGAGCGAACGGGTATTCAAGCTGCTCGATGTGCAGGAATCGCTGGCGGGACCTGCCACGCCCACCCACCCTCTTCGCCTGCGCGGCGAGATCGAGTTCAGCGATGTCTGGCTCTCCTACGCGGCCGGTGAGCCAGTCCTTAAGGGGATCTCCTTACGGGTGGCCCCTGGCGAAAAGGTGGCCTTGGTCGGCGCCACGGGCGCCGGGAAGACCTCGATCATCTCGGCCCTCTGCCGGTTCTATGACGTCCAGCGCGGCAGCGTTCGCATCGATGGCATCGACGTGCGGGAATGGGACAAGCGAACGTTACGTCGGCACCTGGGGTTGGTGCTGCAGGACGTCTTTCTCTTCTCCGGAGATATCGCCCGCAATATCAGCCTCGGCGATCCTGCTATCTCAGATGCGCAGATGGTCGAAGCAGTGCGACGCGTTCACGCCCAAGGCTTTATCGATCGGCTGCCCGGCGGCTTCCGCGCCGTCGTGGAGGAGCGCGGCTCGACGCTCTCCCAGGGCGAACGCCAGCTTCTCTCTTTCGCCAGGGCTCTGGCCTTCGACAGACCGATCCTGATCATGGACGAGGCGACCAGTTCGGTGGACACGGCAACGGAGTTGCTGATCCAGGATGCCCTGAGAGCGCTGCTGCTCGGGCGGACCGCCCTGATCATTGCCCACCGTCTTTCGACAATCCAGTTCGTCGATCGGATCATCGTCCTGCATAAGGGGCGCATCCGGGAGGAAGGGACCCATCAGGAACTGCTGGCCTACGGCGGGCTCTACAGCCGGCTCTATGAGTTGCAGTACCAGCCGCTGGCCTAGCGTCCAGCTATTAGTGTTCAGCTATCAGCTTCCAACAACGACAGGCAGTGACGGGCCGACAGAATCTCGCCTTAGATGATCAGGACGCCGGCTGTCGTAGTCATTCGCTGAGTCCGCCCAGGGGCGACCTCCCTGCTCGTCAATGCAGGATATTGTTATTTGAAGAGCTCCGGGATCGGCTTTTCACGGGGCTTGCCCTTGATTGCCGGTAGGATCGAGCCCGATCTATACGCTTGGTTCATGGTTGACAGAGGACAAAAAGAAGCCTAAGCTCCATCTGCTAATGAGATGCTGTGCTATGTTTCTCGAAGCCCGACGTCAAACGGCAGTATCGTTCGGCAGATCTCCGGAAACTGCCATTCCTGAGATATAAAGAAAACAGACGCGGAGGAGTGCATGACAACACAATCGCAGAGTCCGGGGCTGCAGGGGTGGGCCCTGATCCTTGGGGCCTCCAGCGGCTTCGGTGGGGCAGCCGCCCTTGCCTTGGCTAAAGCAGGGATGCATATCTTCGGCGTACACCTGGACCGTAAGGCAACCATGCCGAATGTCGAGCGGATCATCACCGAGATCAAACACGCGGGGCGGGAAGCGGTGTTCTTCAACGTGAACGCCTCCGATCCGGAGAAGCGGTGCGAGATCCTGGATCAAATGGAGAAGATCCTGACCGATCGAGGGGAGCCCTCCTCGGTGAAGGTGATGCTGCACTCCCTCGCCTTTGGGACCCTGAAGCCGTTCGTCGCCCCTTCGCTCAAGGACGCCATCACCCCGGTCCAGATGGATATGACCCTGGGTGTGATGGCCCACAGCCTCATCTATTGGGTTCAGGAGCTGGTGACGCGACAGTTGATGGTCCGCGGTGGACGAGTGTACGCGATGACCAGCTCGGGCGGGACGCGGGTCTGGGCCGGCTATGGGGCCGTATCGGCGGCCAAGGCGGCTCTGGAGTCGCACGTCCGGCAGCTTGCGATGGAGCTGGCTCCCCTGGGGATCACGGCGAACGCTATCCGCGCAGGGGTCACCGATACCCCAGCGCTCCGGAAGATCCCAGGAAGCCAGGAGATCGTAGAGACTGCGATGCGGCTCAATCCCTCTGGCCGCCTCACCATACCCGAGGACGTTGCCGAAGTCATCGTCACCTTGAGCCGCCCAGAGACCTACTGGATGACAGGTAACGTGATCGGGGTGGATGGGGGCGAGGATGTCGTGGCGTTCTTTATCTCCCCTTTCACGGCGGCAGGCACGGAAAGGCCGACGCCCCATTGATAGGGATACATGGGCCACGATCTGCGCAAAAGAGGAGGTCGACCACGCGGCACGGCAGGTCAGGTGCTGCGAGAGCGGCTTACGCATGAGGGTCAGTCCGTCCAAGACATGATGAAAGGCGAAGTGGAGGCAGAGGAAGAGTAGCAGGATCTCGCCTCCGAGAACCGGCACGATACGCCTGCCGAGTTGGATCCGGTCAGGGGCATCCCGCGCGATTGTTTCATCCAAGAGGGATGGCGGCCCCCAGGAGGCCATGAGGGTATCCCAATGAAGATCCGCCGTGGCATTCATTTATCAGGTGAATCCCCAAACTGTTAAGCAAATTCGATCTAGGCTGTTGGTAGCAGGCGGCGTTAAGTCCTTGCCGTGATCTTTCGCGCCGATCTATCATTCGGCTAGCTCAATGGCTTGATTTCTGGGAGCTGAAGTGGGGGATTCAGTCGCGTATAAAGATGCCGTAGCATCGAGGATGGATCGCACGATGGGCAGCGGGCAGTGGAGTGGGGTGCGCGAACCGCTTGGCGAAATCCTGATCCGTGAGGGCTCGATCACCCGGGATCAGCTCCAGCGAGGGCTCGCCCGCCAGCGGGAGCTGGGCAAGCGGTTGGGCGAGACCCTTGTGGAGCTCGGGTACGTCTCGGAAGAGGACGTTGCGAAGGCACTCGCTAAGCAATTCTCGCTTCCCTACCTGTCCCTCGCCTCCCTCTCGATTACACCTGTTCCGATTCGTAATCGTCTCTCCTCGAAGTACCTGCGGGAGCACAAGGTCTTCCCGATTGAGGTCAAAGGTGGCGTGTTGACCGTCGCCATGAGCGACCTGACTGATCCGTATACGCTGGACGACCTTCGGCTGAGCACCGGCCTCACTATCACAGTCTGTTTAGCCCAGGACCGGGAGATTCTCGAGGCGATCGATCAGTATTACGGAGAAGGCGCGGCGACGATCGAGAAGATCGTCAAGGGGTACAGCGAAGAGGATGGCGGGGCTTCCGAAGAGGATCGCGAAGACGTCGATCATTTGCGGGATCTGGCCTCCGAGGCCCCTGTTATCCAGCTTGTGAACCTCCTGATCACCCGGGCGGTGGAGGCCCGTGCCAGCGACATCCACATCGAGCCGTTCGAGGATACGCTTCGGATCCGCTACCGGGTGGACGGCGTGCTGGTGGACTACGAGTCCCCTCCCAAGCGGCTCCAGAGGGCCGTGATCTCCCGTGTCAAGATCATGGCCAAGATGAACATCGCCGAGCGACGGCTTCCACAGGACGGCCGGATCAGGCTCCAGATCATGGGGAAGGACCTGGACCTTCGGGTCTCCACGATTCCCACCCTGCACGGCGAGAGCGTCGTGATGCGAATCCTGGATCGCAGCAGCCTCCTCCTGAGCCTCGGGGAGATGGGCATGCCTGAAGATGTTCGCCTGCAATTCCAGCGGCTGATCAGAAAGCCGCATGGCATGATCCTGGTGACGGGGCCGACCGGGAGCGGGAAGACGACCACCCTGTACACGGCGCTGAGTGAGATCAACTCCGCCGACAAGAAGATCATCACCATCGAGGACCCGGTCGAGTATCAGCTCCAAGGGGTCAACCAAATTCATGTGAAGCCCAAGATCGGTCTGACCTTCGCCAATGGCCTGCGCTCTATCGTTCGCCAGGATCCAGACATCATCATGGTTGGGGAGATCCGCGATGCGGAGACCGCAGACATCGCCATCCATTCGGCCCTCACCGGACACCTTGTCTTCAGTACCCTGCACACGAACGACGCGCCCGGCGCCATCACGCGGCTTCTGGACATGGGCATCGAAAACTACCTGGTTTCGAGCGTCCTGGTGGCGGTCCTGGCTCAGCGCTTGGTTCGGGTCATCTGTCCCGAGTGCAAGGAGGCCTACCGGTTGGATTCGGCCGCGGTCCGGAAAATGGGGATCAAGACCGAGGTCGATGGAGCGCTGCAGGTATTTCGGGGTAAGGGATGCGCCGCGTGTAACTTTACCGGATACCATGGTCGCAGCGGCATCTACGAGTTTTTGGTGATCAGCGAAGAGATTCAACGGTTGATCCTGGAGAAGGCCGACTCTAACATGATTCGGCAGAAGGCGCTCCAACTTGGCATGAAGACGCTCTGGGAGGATGGCTGGCGGAACGTCGAGTTGGGGGTCACGACCCTGGAGGACCTGCTTCGGGTCACCAAAGAGGAGGCGTAAGCAGGGCTATTTCCTGATGTGAAGTCGGCAACTCTTTGTCAATAAGGGGCAGATAGGGTGTCCTGTCTGCTTTGTTTATGAGGCCAGTTCAAGCGACTTGCAGGGCCATTGCAGGGCCTGATTTCTGTTGACAGTGCATCGGTAGTTGTTATAGTCCTAAACCTGTGCGTACAATTCGGTGTCAATGAGAAGTAAAGCTTGCGTATGGGGACATTTCAATACACCGCCACTGATCACACTGCTAAGATCATCCAGGGGAGTATGGATGCCGCCGACGAACGGGCGGTCGTAACTTGGCTCCAGGCCAACGGCTACTACCCGATCAAGATTGGTCGGACCGGTGCTGTGGTGGAGGCCAAGCCTGGTCTTGCTCGGCTCCCGAGCCGATTTGCGAAGGGGCCGTCTGTCCAGGATGTCCTGGCCTTCACGCAACAACTTGCCACATTGCTTGAGGCCGGGATGGAGTTGGACCGGAGCCTGGCGATTCTCCTGGACCTGACCGACAATCAGCGGTTCCGGTCGATTCTCCGTGGCGTCCTGGCCGATATCCAGGCGGGCAGTTCATTCGCCGACAGCTTGGCCAAGCACCCGCGACTCTTCTCCCGGCTGTACGTCAATATGGTCAAGGCGGGGGAGGCGAGCGGCGTGTTAGAGGTGATCCTCTCGCGGCTGGCCGGGTTTATGGAGCGGTCAAAGACGATCCGGGACGAGATCACCTCAGCTCTCATCTATCCGATTCTGCTACTCCTCGTGGGTGGCGGCGCTGTGGTGGTCATGATGAACTTCGTCATTCCACGGTTTGCCCAGATCTTTGCCGATACCAAGCAGCTCATGCCGCTACCGACCAGGATGCTGTTAGCGATCAGCACGTTTACGACCGGCTACTGGTGGGTGTTTGTGGGGCTGATCATCTTTGGCTGGGTTGGTCTTCGAGCGTATCTGCAGACTGAGCAGGGGAAGATGCAGTGGGACCAGTGGAAGCTGGCGTTGCCGCTGTTGGGCGGCCTGATTCAGGAGATCGAGGTCTCCCGCTTTGCCAGGACGTTCGGGACGCTTCTCCAAAGCGGGGTCCCGGTGCTCGCTGCCGTTTCTATCGTCAAGGAGACGGTCACCAATCGGGTGATCGCCGGCGCCATGTCCAGGTTGCAAGAGGGGGTGAAGCGAGGCGAGGGAATCAGCGGCCCGCTGCGGGCCACTGGCGCCTTTCCCTCCTTTTCCATCCATATGGCCAGGGTGGGAGAAGAGACTGGAAAGCTGGAGGAGATGCTGATCAAGGTGGCCGACACCTACGATGATCGGGTGCGGCGGACGGTCAAGCGCTTGACCTCGTTGCTGGAGCCGGTCCTGATCCTGTCCCTCGGCCTCATTGTCGGCTTCATCGTGATGTCGATGTTGCTGGCGATATTTAGCATCAATGAGCTTCCGCTCTAAGTACGGCTTGTGGGGTGTGCCCCCCTTTCTCGCCGACGTAGGGGCGACCCTGGTGGTCGCCCGATCTGGGCAGGCACAAGGCCTGCCCCTACAAGGGAGGAGAGGCAGGGAGGGGGTGCGGGGTGCGAACATACGTACAGATGGGGCATGGAGCAAAGGAGCTGAGCGTGGGAATTCAGCGAGTTGAAGATATCCAGGCATGGCAAAAGGCGAGGGCCAGGACCTCGCACCGTAATCAGGCTGGCTTCACCCTTATCGAGTTGCTGGTCGTTATCATCATCATCGGCCTGTTGGCCGCCCTCGTCGGGCCGAAGCTGTTCGGCAGGGTGGGGAAGGGCAAGCAAGCGGCAGCCCAAGCCCAAATCGAGCTATTCGGCGCCGCCCTGGACAACTTTCGACTCGACGTTGGCCGGTACCCGACTAGCGGCGAAGGGTTGAAGGCACTCCTCGTCAATCCGGGCGGGGTTGAGAATTGGGATGGGCCCTATCTCAAGAAGCAGGAAATCCCGTTAGATTCCTGGGTGCACCCCTATGTCTATAAGTCTCCGGGGGAGCATGGCGATTACGATATCATCTCCTATGGCGGTGATGGCGTGGCCGGCGGAGATGGAGAGAACCAGGATATCGTGAGCTGGGCGGGCATCAAGCGGGCAGGAGAGCGGGTTGAACAATAGACCGGTGCGGGGTGCGAGTGGATTCACGCTCCTCGAACTCACCGTCGTACTGTTCATCCTCACGCTGGTGACAGTGCTGGTCGCACCAACCTTCAGCCGCTCATTCGGACAGACTCAGATCAAAGCCTCGGCGAGGGATATCGCCGCCCTCTGCCGGTTTGCCAGAACGCAGGCGATTAGCCACCAAGGCGTTGTCGAGGTGGTACTCGACCGACGGGCCAATGCCTACTGGCTGCGAGGACCTGAATGGATCATCAGTCGGCTCGGAGGCATCAAGGAAGTGGCGACGGCGGAAAATCCCGAACAGCCATGGGAGGTTCGGCTGCAGCAGGCTCGGGTGCGCTCACTTCCAGCGGGTGTTACCCTCAAGTCGGTTGTCCTCGACACAGTCCTCCTCCGCGAGGATGAACGAGGGACTATTGCCTTCTTCCCGCAGGGTAGTTCGACGGGCGGAGAGGTGTGGGTGTCGGACGAAAAGGGAAGAGGGTACCGGATTGTGATCGACCCGTCGATCGGACTCGTTCGCATCAATGAAGCAACAACTACTTGAAAAACGTACGAGATGCGGGGTGCGAAGCGCGAGGCGCATACCGTGTGGGGAGTACGGCTTTACCCTGCTCGAGGTGATCATTGCGTTGGCCATTCTCGGCATTGGCTTCGCCCTGGCCATGGAGTTGCTCGCGAGCGGGGTGCGCTCGGTTAGGGCGTCAGAGGATTATACCCAGGCGGTCCTGCTGGCTCGCCAGAAGATGGCCGAGATCGCTGCCACGCGCAGCCTCGATGGGTCGGCTGACGCAGGGGAGTTTGGCGGGGGATTCCATTGGGTCTCCGAGGTACAGCCACTCCCGCAGGAGGAGGATCTGCCCGCTCAGCTTTACCAGGTGCGAGTCCGCATCGCCTGGCCTGGACGCCGCGGCGAAAAGTCGCTCGACCTGTACACCCTGAGGATGGCGGTTGATGAAAAGAAGCTGGGGCAGACGCGTGCGGTCCAGTAGGGCGGACATGACTGGGGATAGAAGAAAGGCGATGTTAGATCTCAAACCCAAGATCTACTCCCCAAGACCCAAGACCCAAGACCCAGGATCGCTGCATGGCTTCACGTTGCTCGAAGTCCTGATCTCCCTGACGATCCTCGCCCTCATCTTCGTCGCTGTGCTGGGCGCCATCCAAGTTGGCAGTAAGTCGTGGGAGAGCGGAGAGCAGCGAGCGGAAGAGAATCTGCGCAACCGCGCTCTTTACGATACCTTGGCACGTGAACTCACCATGCTCTATCCCTTGCGAGTCAAGGATCAGGACAAGGAGGTTATCGTCTTCCGTGGTAGTTCTGACTCCCTCACATTTGCCACGCTTCCCCAGAGCTATGGAGCAGAGCCATTCAGTCATATGATCAGGATGGTGACGTACGCAGTGGAACCGGGACGTGGGTTGGTGGCTACCGAAAGCTACCCGATGCTGGGCCCCGGGACTGCCCCGGGCTCCCAGGAAGAACGAGCGAAACCGTTCGATGAGCGGGTATCGGAGGTCCGGTTTCGATATCTGGTGCCGGAGGGAAAACCTGAGGAGAGGTTGCCCCCCGTATGGCGCGAGTTGTGGGATCCTTCTCGGGAAAGCACGGTTGTCACGCTTTCGCTGGGGAGCCCACTCACTTTGCCGAGCGCTTATCAGTTGCCATTAGCTGTAGAAATGACCATGCTCATCCGACAGGCGAAGCAGGGGGTGTTCCGTGAGGTGAGCCTCCCGCCGCTGGTCTTTCCGGTGCAAGTGGGACGAACGCTATGAAAAAAATGCCCGAAGTGCGGGGTGTGGGGTACGAGACGCGAAGTGCGGAGCGCGGATTGGCACTTGTGGTCGTGCTCTGGATCCTGGCCCTCCTGAGCATTATCTTCACGACCTTTACGTTTTCTATGCGCACGGAACTGGCTGCGGCCGGCAACTTTAGGGAGCAGGCGGAGTCTTACTATCTCGCCGAGGCCGGCGTGTACCGGGCGATGGCGGAGATCATGAATGCTGACCGGAATGTTCTGCCTGACTCGACGGCATACGATGCCCTAAACGAGCACTGGCACACCAATCCCACTGCCTACGGGAATGTGCCCTTGGGGCGAGGACGATACTGGGTTACCGTCACAGATGAAGAGAGTAAGATTCCCCTGAACTGGCAGATCAGCCCGCAATACGACGCGATGCTTCGCCGGCTGTTCTCCAATTCGGGCGTGAGGGATGACAAACTCCTTTCGACGATTGTCGATTCGATCCAGGACTGGCGGGACCCAGATAAGCTTCACCGCCTCAATGGCGCCGAGGACGACTACTACCTCTCACTCCCTACTCCGTACCGGGCCAAAAATGCCAATTTCGAGACAATTGACGAATTACTCTTAGTCAAAGGGATGACCCCGGAGATCCTGTACGGCACCATCGTCAGCCCGCAGCGGCGGGCGGAACTGGAGGCGGGGCATCCTTGGGAGCGGCAGCTTCAGCCCAGCGAATATCTTGGAGTCGCGCGGTACCTGTCGATCCACAGCGCTGGCAAGGTGAACGTCAATACCGCGAGTCCAGAGGTCCTGATGGCGCTTGGGCTGACGGCTGCAGAGACGAAGGTCGTCATCGACCGTCGGACCGAGGTTCCGTTCCGTAACGTGGGCGAACTGACCAACCTTTTGACCTCCGTGTCTGGGGGGGGCAGGCAAGGGTTTGCCCTCGTTCCAGGAGGCCAGCCAGGCCCGGGTGACCTCCAGCAAATTCTTGCCAGTCTAAACCAGATTGGTGCCGTCTTGTCACAGAACTTCTCTGTCGAAGCCACGGCCCAGGTGACAGGCTCGCGCATTACCAGTCGGATTGCTGCCATCCTCCGAAATGAAGGGTCTCCTGGACGGCCGAAGCTCTCTGTGCGGCTCTGGAGCCTTGACCCGAGGCAGGGGGCGTGATGACGCTCGGCGAGCTGATCCCAAAACGGAAAGTCAGCCTGGGCATCGACATCCGGGGCGGCCTGCTCTGCCATGCCTTGTTGAGCAAAGCGTTTGGACGGATCCAACTCCTCGATTGGGGCCTCGAAGAACTCTCGGCCGAAGAACAGGACAGGGGCGAAGCCCTCAAAGAGAAGCTAGCTGGCCTCGTGGCTCGGTTACCCCAGCGTCCGGCTTTCGTGACGGTCGGCCTGCCACGGCGTCTCGTCACCATGCGCTCGGTGAGCTTCCCGGCGGTGGGTGAAGAGGAACTCCAGGGGATCCTGGACTACGAGGTTGAACGACATGTCCCCTTCCCCCCGGAAGAGGCGCAGTACGACGTCCAGGTGCTTGAGCGCGATGCCGAAAAGGCCACTGTCCTGTTGGCCGCGGCCAGGAAAGAGGAGATCGGTCGATACCTCGCTCTGCTGCAGGAGGCAGGGATCACACCGACCGCTGTGGGCGTCTCGACGGTCGCATCGCTCAATGTCCTCCTCTACAACCAGGACCGAGGCGCGGAGCCCCTGAGGGCCCTCATCGATCTGCGGGACGGAGAGGTCGAGATGGGTCTGGTCAAGAAGGGAATCCTTCGATACTCCCGATGCCTGACCCTTGGCACGGCCGCGCCGCTCGACCTGCTGGTCCCGGAGCTCTCCGCTCTTCTTGCTCCCCTCGAAGCCAATGGCGGCCAGCACGTGGGACGAATCTCTGTCTCAGGACCGGGTGCGGGCAAGGGAGACCTGTTGCACCACCTGGCCGAACGGACCGGCCTAGAAGTAGAGTTCCTCCAGCCCTTCAGGCGGATCAAGGCAAGCGGCGTGGATCCGCAGGTGGCCCATTCTCTCGGCGCGGCTGTCGGGCTTGCGCTGAACGGGCTCGTCACGCTCCCGCTCGACATCGACCTGCTGCCCAAAGAGCTGGCCCCCCCTCGCCGCGATTCCAGCCTTGCGATGACCTTTCGGCTCTTGGCCCTCATTGTGGCCTTGGGTCTCGCGTATCTGGTGAATGGGGCGATTCGGGAGCGCCGGGCTTTGGCGGAGCTGATTGTCACGCTGAATCGGGTGCAGGCCGAGGCAGCTAAGGTGGAGTTGCTCAAGGGAGAGGTTGCCTCCCTCGCGGGCCAGATCGCCACCGTGGAGACCATTGACCGGGAGGAGGTCAGGAAGCTTGATGTGCTGCGCGAACTGTTCCAGATCTTGCCGAAGGGTGTGACCCTCACCCTTTTCTCGGTCGAGCAGCGGGAGGTCCGGATTGGTGGGGTCATCACCGGTTCTGCCTCTGATCTGATCTCGATTCTAGAGCAGTCGCCGCTCTTCGAAAACGCTCAATTCACCTCGCCGGTGGCCCAGCGAGGTACTGAAGGGCAAGAATTTCAGATCAAGGCACTCCTGGAAACCAGGAAGGAGAAGCGGCCGTGAACATCGCCTCGCGTGAGCGCAGGTTTCTCGTGGCGGGCGGAGCCGCCTTGGTCGCTTTTCTCGCCATCAACTACGCCATCGTTCCGGCCATTTCAGGCCAGATGCGTGTTCGAAGCGAGTACCGGGAAAAGCTGCAAGCCCTTGAACGATATCAGGTGGTTGTGGAAGGGAAGAGGCGGTACGAGAAGAAATTCGCCGAGGCCGAAGGGCTGTTTAAGCAACTCGATCAGCGGCTGTTGCCTGGCGAGAAGGTGACGCTCGCGGCAGCGGATCTTCAAGCGATGTTGCATAAGGTGGCTTCAGGGAGCGGGGTCACCATCGTGAGTGAAAGCATCCACCCGCCGAAGAAGGCAGAGGGGTTCACGCGGGTCGCAGTGGAACTCTCCTTGAACGCGAACCTCCAGAAGCTTCGCGACTTCCTGTACAAGATCGAGAGCGCTGGAAAGCTCCTGACCGTGCCTAAGCTCATGGTCAACGCGAGTTTCCCCAGGCCGGGCGCCGAGCTGCAGGTCACCGTTGTCGTTAGTGGATACACTAGGGCGCTTGAGGAAAAAAGCTGACATGAGCGGTCCATTCAATGGAGGACAGGGTAAGCCGTTGCGGTTTCTGAATATCGCCTTGGGTCTGGTCGTGGTGCTGATCGGAGGCGCCCTGGCAAAGAGTTGGGTTTCTTCCGTCGCCCCGCCCCTGAGCGTCACCATTCCGAAACCGTCGCCAGAAACGGGAACGCTTGCCTGGAGCGCGCCCGCGCGCCCGCCCCTGGCACAGTTCGATGTCCTGCTCGAAAAGAATCCGTTCAAGCAGCCACCTCCCCAGCCCGTGGGACCGCCCGGTCCCCCTCCACCTCCCCCGCTCCCGCCCCCAACACTTGTCGGGACCATGCTCGTCGATCACGAGCGCAAGGCGATCCTGAGCGACCGAGGTAAAGCGAACATCTATTCGGTTGGTCAGGAGGTGGCGGGAGGGACGGTAACCGACATCAGAGAAGATCGGGTGCTCTACAAACGGGGCGATGTGGTCTCGGAGATCACGCTCAAGGCGCCGATTCAACCTGGCGCGGCGTCTCACCGGCCGGCTTTCATGTCCTTGCCCGTCAGCCCGGCGGCTGTCCCGTTGCTGGTACCCCTCCAGTTGCCTGCCGGGATGGTCGAGGGGACGCCGTCTCGGTAAGAGCCTCATTGAGGGCTGACGGCTTTTTCATGAATGGGTGAGCCGTCCGCTCATGACACCTGCTACGAGGAAGGAGCGAGTATTGGCTAGCCGTAAGCATGTTTTCGTTCTTCTGATCTCGACGGTTGCGGTTTTGCTTTCAGCGTGCGCCGGCTTTGACACGGTGGGACTACTCAGGCAGGAGCCGAAGGCGCCACCTCCAAAGGTCGAAGCCCTGGCGCAGACATCTGCGCCTGCTTCTCCGGTCACTGCCACGACCTCTGCGCCTCCGCAGGTAGCGGAGACAGAGATGGAGGTGGAAGAAGAAGAGGAAAAGGTAGAAAGCTCGCCAGCGACAAAATTGGAACCTCCCACGGTGCCTCCGCCCGGGTCGAAAGAAGGCGCTCCTGCCCAGGGAGGCGCGGCGGAGGGAGCGCCCGTCCAGCCGGGAGCGCCCCGATATGTCTCGCTGAACTTTGACAACGCCGACCTGGAACTGGTCCTCCGGTCGATTGCCGACATCACCGGGATCAACTTCATCATCGGTCCCGGCGTCAAGGCGAATGTCACGATGCGAACGACGACCAGGGTTCACACAAGCGAGGTCTTCTCCATCATGGAAATGCTGCTGGAGGTCAATAATCTGGTGGCGGTGAAGGAAGGCTCATATTACAAGATCGTTCCGACTGCGGTTGCCCAGCAGGAACCTGAGGACGTGCAGGTGGGAAAAGAGCGTGATGAAGAGCGGAACCGCTACGTGACCCAGATTGTCCACCTCGACCACCTCTCCGCCGACGAGATGACAAAGATCCTTCAGCCGTTCCTGGCCAAGGGCGCCAAGATGCTGGTCCACAAGGAGACCAACAGCTTGATCATCGCCGGCTTTAGCTCGACGATTAAGAGGCTGCTTGACACTGTCAAGGCCCTTGACATCCCATCTAAGCGGGACAATATCCAGCGAATCTTCGTCTACTTTGTTGAGAATGCGAAGGCCGCCGAGCTGGCGAATACACTCAACACCTTGTATGGCCGCCGAGATCTGGTGCGGGGTGCGGCTGCAGCGGCAAGGTCTGGCCAGCCCCCGGCGCTACCTGGCGCGCCTCCGCCATCCCCTCCTCCCCCACCCCCGGGCCAGCCGCCACCTCCGCCTGGGGCGGCACTGCCGCCAGGTATCGAGGCGGCGCCAGGGGAGGTTGTGGGTGACGTAACCATCGTCTCGGATGAGGCGAACAATGCGCTGATTATCAAGACCTCGCCCCGTAACTACGCGATCGTCGAGGCGACGATCAAGCAGATCGACATCGTTCCGAAGCAGGTGTTGATCGAGCTCATGCTCGCCGGGATCACCTTGAACGACGCGTTTAATTTTAGCTTGGAGGAGATTATCCGGAGTGGTCAATTCCTCATTGCGGGGGCATATGGCGTCGCGCCCCTCGCGACCGCGGTCGCTGGAGTTGTGCAGAGCGGCACACCTCCCGCCGCTACCGGTCTTACGCTTGCTTTTGTAGACAAGGACAAGTTTCGCGTGGTCTTAAATAATCTTGTTACTGTGGGGAAAGCAGAGGTCCTGGCCAACCCCCACCTGCTTACGGCCAACAACAAGGAGGCGAATATCCAGATCGGCTCGGAGGTCCCGATTCCGACCGGAGTACAGACTCTAGGGACCACTAGTAGTAGCGCGGTTAACACCTCCTCCAATCTTTTCAGCACCTTCCAACGCAAGGACATCGGGATTATTCTGAAGATCAAGCCTCACGTGAATGAGAAGCGATTAGTCACCCTGGACATAGACACTGAGAACACGAGTATTGCTAGTCAGGCTGCTGCTTCTGAGGGTGGTGCCTCGTTCAACAAGGTGACAACAAAGACGGCGGTGGTGGTGCAGGATGGCCAGTCGCTGCTCATCGGAGGGATCATCCGGACGGACAAGTCGAAAGACTACACCGGTATACCGTTTCTAAGCTCGATCCCGCTGCTCGGGTATCTGTTCCGTGGAACCAAGGAGTCGCTCCATCGGGAGGAGCTCATCATCCTGATCACACCTCATGTCGTTGGAACCCCGGAAGAGGGCAAGCTTATGAGCGAACAGTTCAGGAGTAGGGTTGAATCGTTGGAAGAGCTGATGAAATCGTCGCCCACCCCCTCATCAGGGCGCGGGCCGCAGATGGAGTAGAGCCATTCACCATGCTGTAAGGGTCAGCGGCATTGCGAGGACTCAGAGCGGAGCAAATGGGACCAAGCGATCTTGCAGGGAAAGAACGGTGAGATTGCTTCGCCCTTGGCTCGCAATGACAGATAAAGGAGGATAGCATGATCCGAAGAGCCAGCGTGCTGTTGCTGGTAGCGATGTTATGCGAAGCAGCCCCGGTTTTAGCGCAGCCAGCACCGGCGCCCGTCACCCCTACGCGCCAGGCGTTTCGGACACTCGAGCTGGGGATGCCTCGGGAGATGGTCTCAAAGCTCGTCTCCTCCCAGAGCCCCATGGATCTCAAGCAGGAAGCCTGGGGACGATGGGTGCCCGGGACGAAGCCGGGGCAGATGGAGGTTCTGAGAGTCCATTTCTACGACAATCGGGTCTTCTGGATCGAGTACGATGCCTTCGGCGAGTCGTGGCTCCGCGAGGAGAAGGGCAGTTGCAGCGGTTGGATGAAGGACCCGATGATGCGGCTAAGAGAGAGCCTCCAGGTCAAGTAAGTGATAGGCGATTTTTCGCCACTACCTCCAAGGTGCGGGCCAGATCTGTCCACGAGAGCCGCTTCTGTTGAGCGATGTTCCGGCGAAACTGGGCCTCCAGTCTCTCTTCGTAGAAGCGGATGATCGCTGCTGCCAGAGGCATTGGATCATGGGGCTCGGCGAGAAGGCCGGTCTCCCCGTCACTGACGGCTTCTGGCAGGCCGCCCACGCGTGTGGCCACGATCGGTCGCTCGAAGGCAAAGGCGATTGGGACGATAGCACTCTGCGTGGCCGATTCGTAAGGCAAGACCACCAGGTCGGCCGCGGAGAAATAGAGGCTCACCTCGTCGTCCGGAATGAAGCGATCGATGACCCGGACGTTCGACGCGAGACCCAGCGCGTTGATGAGATTCAGGCAGTGGTCCTTTCCCTCGTAGAATTCTCCGACCACAAGAAGGGTACAGTCCACCTTTTTGAGGACGAGGGGCATCGCCTCGAGCAGCCGGGGAAGCCCCTTGTAGCGGCGGATCAGACCGAAGAAGAGGAGAGTGTTCCCGGAAAGGCCAAGACGGCTCCTCGCCTCCTCTTTGTCGATCGGTCCCCCGAATCCTTTCCCTGGAGGTTGGGGGACCAGAAGGGTTTGGCCTCGCAGAGTGAGCGACTCCAGGTCTCGTCGATCGGTCTCGGAGTGGATGAGCCGCGCATCGCCTGGGGCCAGCGCGAATCTGGTCAGTCCGCGCGCCCCGGGAAACGGCTCGTGCGGAAAGACATTGTGACAGATGAAGACCACAGCAGTGCGAGACCTCCTTTTGGCGAGGCGCCCGATCATTCCGATGCACGGCGCAAAGAACGGGTTCCACCAGTGGATTACAGTGAGGTCGGGAGTCAGTTCAGCGATCCGGCGTCCGACCCGGCTCCAGGTGAAGGGGTTCATCGAGTCGAGGAGGGCTTCTGATGTCAGCCCTACTGGTGGAGAGCCTTGGTCCAACTGTGTCCGGCCCGGGAACAGCAGCGCCGGGTACTGGCGCGAGAACGAGATGAGGGTGGTATCATGGCGCGTTGCCAACTCCAAGGCCAATTGAGTATTATAATGGGCTATCCCCCCCCTCAACGGGTATGCCGGACCAATCAAACAGATTCGCATCGGCTCACCGGAACAACCTCCCTTTGTGGTTGGGACTCTACACGGAGGAGGAGGAAAAATCAACCCCTGCGGAAGGGCGGACATGCTTTCCAGGTCCATCCCAGGAGCGAGTTCCCATACAAGGTCGAGAGGTCCGTCTCGATGGCGACCCCGTCCGTAAGATGAAAAAGAGAATGGCTAAAGAGCGATCAACCGTGACGGCAGCAAGCTGGTCTCCTTTCCGCCTGTGGCCTATCCTCTTCGTAGCAGCAGTCACGGGGCTCGTGTATGCCAACTCACTCCACAACGAGTTTTTGTTCGATGACCTACAAACGATTGTTGAGGAGCAGACCGCTGGGGAGGCAGGGCACTTCGGTCAGCTCTCCAACTTGCTGAAGGGCAGGGCGGCATACCGTCCCATTCGGAGCGCCTCGTATGCCTTCGACTACGCTCTCTCCGGTCTCGACCCATGGGGCTATCACCTGAGCAATATCGCCTACCATGCCCTCTCAGCCACTGTCGTGTTCCTCATTGCACGGTCCCTGTTTAACAGAACGGCCACCGCTCTCTTCACGGCTATCCTCTTTGCTGTCCATCCCGTCCAGACCGAGGCCGTAACCTACCTCTCTGGGAGGCGGGATGTTCTGGCCGGCCTTTTTGTTCTGCTGGGGTTTTACCTGTTCCTTCGGTACCGGCGAACAGGTCGAGCGGGATACCTTGCTCTGGTGTTGCCGGTGTACCTGCTGGCGTTTTTTTCGAAAGAGAGTGGCATCATCCTGCCGCTGCTCTGCTTCAGCTATGACCTGATCAGCCGCATTCGGGTCAAGGGATCGGGCCTCGGTGTTCCAACTTCTCGGGAGATCTGGGCCTGCGCACGGTCCGCAGTCCGTGAATCCCGCCTATTCTACATTCCCTTGATTGTCCTGGCTGGAGGACTGGCCTCCTATGTCCTGTTCTTCGTTCGCGGGACCTGGGTACGGACTTACCATGGGGGAAGTCTCTGGTTCACCGGGCTGACCATGGCCAGGGTCTTCCTCCATTACATCAAGCTGCTACTCTTTCCGCTCACGCTCAACGCCGACTACTCGTACAACGCGTTCCCTGTCACCACATCCTGGACTGATGGGAGCGCATTGGTGGCCGTCCTGATCCTGGCGGCTCTCGGATTTGGCTTGCTGAGCATTCTTCAGTCCCGGCCACTGGTGGCCCTCGGCGGCATCTGGTTTTTCGTGGCGCTGCTTCCGGTTTCTCAGATCGTTCCGCACCACGAGATGATGGCCGAGCACTTTCTCTACGTCCCATCGGTGGGAATCTTCCTGATGATTGCGGCGCTCATGGACCCGCTTGTGGATCACCCGCGGGTTGCCCCGGCGCTCTACGCGGCGGGTTCGGCGGCGCTTCTCCTCCTCTCGCTCCGTACGGTCTGGCGGAACACTGATTGGAGGGATGACCTGACCCTCTGGAGCAAGACGGTGCAGGTCGCACCGCAGTCGGCGAGGGCCAGGAATAACCTGGGAACGGCGTACCTCCGCCGCGGGGAGATTGCGCGAGCAGAGGAGGAGTTGGAAGCAGCGGTTCAGATTAAGCCGGATTTTGCGACCGCTCACGGGAACCTCGGGAAGAGCGCTCTCGACCGGGATGACTTGGAGCGGGCAGAACGAGAACTCCAGACGGCTCTCCAGCTCAAAGAAGACGAGACGATTCCACGTCTGTGGCTCGGGGCGGTCTTGGCGCGCCAGGGGCGGATAGCCGAGGCAGAGCAACAGTTTCGGGCGACGTTGGCCAGAGCTCCGTATAGTGCCTATGCGTATAACAATCTGGGCGTCCTGTTTGCCAAGGGTGGCCGATTGGCGGAAGCGGAGTCGGCATTTCAGGCGGCGCTCAGCCGGATGCCCGACCTGGCCGAGGCCCAGCAGAACCTGGCTCGATTGCGCCACCTTCAGGGGAACAGCGGGCTGACGGTTGAACCGGTGAGGGGAGCTGTGTCATGATGGCGGGCGAGCCAGAAATTTCCGTGGTGATCCCACTCTACAACGAGGCCGAAAGCCTACCCGAACTGCACGCTACGCTGGCAGCGGCCCTGCTGCCGTTTGCCGACCGGTGCGAGATGATCTATGTGGACGACGGCAGCACCGACGGCTCGTTCGAGGCATTGAAATGTCTGCAAGAGGGGGACAAACGGCTCAAGGCCATTCGACTTCGGAGTAACCAGGGGAAAGCCGTGGCACTGACGGCTGGATTCCGGGAGGCCCGGGGCGAGGTGATCATCACCTTGGATGCCGATTTGCAAGACGATCCCAAGGAGATCCCCCGGTTCCTGCAAAAGTTGGAGGAGGGGTACGATCTGGTCTCAGGCTGGAAGGCGACTCGCCGCGATCCCTGGTCACGGCGAGTCCTATCGACCATCTTCAATCGGGTCACCTGCCGGCTGACCAGCGTCCAGCTCCACGACCTCAACTGCGGGTTCAAGGTCTATCGACGCGTGGTGATTCAGGAAATGAGACTTTACGGGGAGCTTCACCGGTTCATCCCGGTACTGGCCAGTTGGCGTGGGTTCAGGATCGGTGAGATCGAGGTCGCGCACCACCCGAGAAAGTATGGCCGGTCGAAGTACGGGGCTGAGCGAATCCCGCGGGGCTTCTTCGACCTGCTGACCGTCCTAATGCTCACCCGCTATACGACTCGCCCGCTTCACTTCTTTGGTTTGTTAGGTGCTGTCGTGGGATTGATTGGCTTTGGCATCGTCGCCTACCTGTCGGTCGGCTGGCTGTTTGGTCAATGGATCGGGTCCCGTCCACTCTTTATACTGGGTACCCTCATGGTCATCGGCGGGATTCAACTTGTCTCCTTTGGCCTCCTGGCAGAAATGATCGTCTACGGGTCAAACCGCGAAAGTGACCCCCCGATTGATGTAATCCTCAAGTGAGCGAGAAGCCAACCCGCAACCGTGTTGCCATTGCGAGCGATGCGGGGTAATCTCGCGCAGTCCTCCGCAGTTCCACCACAGGCTCATAACCCCGAGCCAGATCAGAATCGGAAACAGCCCGAGGGCCTGGGGAAATCGCCGTCCACCTGAGCTTCACATACTAGTGTAGTGTCTCAGAAATAGTTTAACAATGAACCCGTTTGGGCTGAGCCTGTCGAAGCCCAGTCTACGCACTCTTCGACAAGCTGAGGATGAACGTATATTGTAAAGGCATTTCTGGGACACTACACTAGAACTTGATTGCCATATTACACGTTACGTCATTCCCGCAGTCCTTAAGCGGGAATCCGTTCCCCTCCCGGCGTACCGCCTGATTGCGTCTGCGCGCGAGACCGTTCGGGCCGCCGAGGGGGGATGATTCCGTTATGGGTGCGATGGCGGTCCGCCGTCCTGGACCGCTGCCTGGCGAAGGTGAAGCGCGGAAGAGTCGGTGAGCCACTGCTCTTTGGGTGGCCAGCTCTTGCCATGGTCTGTGGAACGGGTCATGAAGAAGTCTTCCTTACCAAAGGTGTCTCCACGCCACACGACGTACGGTTGTCCCTCCTTGTCGCTCAAAAGCTGGATCAGACGCGGATGCGATGCACGCTCGGGGAGGGTATCCAACCGGAGAGGCCGGGGAAGCCAGGTGACACCGAAATCGTCGGACCGGTTGGTATACACACCCCACCCCTTCAGATCCAACTGCTGCCACACTGTAACGACATGGCCCTGCACATCGGTGGCAATTACCGGAGACAGAGAGTTAACGCCCCGCTTGCGCTCATCAAGGCGCAGTTCTGGGCCCCAGGTCTCACCGAAGTCTGTCGAGCGGCGAAAGGCGATCATGGTGTCTTGATCCTGCTCTGCCACCCAGACCGCATACAGATTCCCCCGACCATCGAAGGCCAACTGGTGATGTCGGGCCATCGCCTCCCGTGGTGGGGTCATATTGAGCCGGACCTTTGGATGCCACGTCACCCCGGCATCGTCAGAGCGAGTGAAGTAGAGGTCGTAGATACCGGTAGAATCATACTCCTGCCAGAGCAGGTAGACGTGCCCGTCGCTATCCGCGAACAGAGAAGGATGGACGGGCCACGGTGGACTGTGTTGCGGCGTACTATACACCGTCTCGGCGGACGGCAGCCACGTGGCTCCAAAGTCGGCCGACCGATTCAGCTTGATCGAGTGGGTAAAGTGGGGAGGGCTGTGATCCACTTCATGCCAGACTGCGTAGACGTGGCCTCTGCCGTCTGACGTGAGACCGGGTGTATAGAGGCGGGCCGTCGAGGGGGAAGAGGCGGTAAGCCGGACCGGTTCCGCCTGCCATGTGGCGCCGGAATCGATCGATCCGACAAACCAGAACCCCTTTTTGCCTTGCTCTTCGTCCTGCCAGAGAAGGGAGAGGTGGCCTGTGGGATCGACATCCATAAGGGGCGCGAACGGTTGGCCGGGAATCGCCAACTGGGTCGGCTGGCCGGGCCACGTCCGGCCCCCATCGAGCGATCGAGCGAAAAAGATGTGTTTGATCCCCTGGTGTTTCCATCGCCAGGCGAGGTAGATGCCCCCTTTTTCATCAGTCCGGATGACCGGAAGGTTCACCGAGACGTCTTGATCGGTGGTGCTGAAGAGCTGGACAGGGGACTTGTCCCAGGTGGCTCCAAGATCGGTCGAGCGAGCGAACAGGGCTTGGAGAAGCTTGGCGTCCCTGTCGATCGCGTGAAAGGCCAGGTACAGCTCCCCCTTGGGACCGAGGGCGGCCATGAGACCTGGAAACTCCGGTCCTTCCCTGGGAGCTTGCAGCTTCTCGGCCACCGGGCGCGTGGGCGGAGCGGGCGACGGGCCCACGCATCCGGAGGTAAAGGCAATGCACATCGCAAGGATAACGAGAACGCGCGTTGTCCAGCTCATGGTATGATTCCCTCCTAATTATTCCCTTTTCCACCGGGGTCCGGTGAAATCCTATTGACAGGCTGCGGCGACTATGGTGTTATAAACGACATTCCGGCAAACGTCAAGGGGGTAAGCAGATAGATGGGCTGTCCGTGTTGTCGTGGCATAGGTTTCAGCAGGCGGGAGTTTCTGCGAGCGATCGCGGGAGGCGCAGGACTGGCCGCGAGCGGCGCGTTCTCGCTCGAGGGTGTAGGATCGCTGCTTTCCGCTGCGGAGGCTGCGGCGCCCTCGGAAACCAAGCGGATCCTCGATGGGATCATCCTCGAGTTTGCCGCCAACAAAGAGAACCCGTGGGCCCTCTTTCACGGGGTCCGCGCCAAAGGCGAGCGGTTTTCCGTTCAGGGCATCTCGGGATTCGAGTACCTGTGCAGCCGGTATCTGCAGGAGAAGTCAGTGAACGGAAAGGTCTACCTCGCAATGCCGGTCGAGGTCGAGGGCCACACGAACGCCTTCCTGAGCGAGGCGGCCTTGGATGCGGGGATCACATCCAGTCATCCGTTCCGGTGGCATGATCGTCAGCGCACGGTCGGCGACCTCGTGGCTGGCGCCAAGGCGCTTTTCGCGTTTGATCCCGCTTCGTTCGACCGGAACGACCTAGCCTGGAGCCTGATCGTATTCGCCCACACCACTTCCCCGAAACAGGACACTTGGGTGAACGCCAACGGGAAGACCGTCCGTTTTGCTGATGTGGTGGAGTTCGGAATGGTCACCCTGGAGGAGGCGTCGAAACACCTGATGGCAGCCAAGCAGAAGGGGACCATGCCGGCCTCGAAGGATTGGATTCATAACTTCACCTGTGGCGGGACCCATCTGATCTACGGCCTCATGACCTGCCTGAGGTCTGGCTATCGACAGAATCGTTTTGCCGACCGGATGAAGGACCAGTTTGACCTGCTGATCTGGCGTTTGAAGGCGGACAGCTTCCTCATGGATCATTTCTTCCAGGAGGCCATGAAGCAGTCTCCCCCGGATCTGGTGCAGGTCCACCGCTCGAGTGCCATGCTGAAGTTCCTGGGGCATGCGTCCGAAGTTGTTCAGTACGCTCACCTGTACCAGCTCTTTCGTCCGACTCCAGCCCAAGAGCGGGGGATCCGGGACGGAGAAGAGGCGCTAGCGACGGTGATTCAGGGGATCGGACGGGTAGGGGTGAGGAAGATGGCCGCCGGGAACAAAGAGCTGCTGAACCTCTTTGTCGGCGATGCCTGTCATGCGTACCACGGTCTGTGGATGAAGAAAGGGGTCAACCAGGCATGAGCCAGAGATCTCGCCCGTCATGGCGCAGACGGGGGGCAGTCGTCCTCTGGTGCGCCCTGGCGGCCTTGGCAGTGTCGGCCTGTGTGGGCCAGGGCCTGAAGCAGGCCGTTCAGAATTCGGATGAGCGATTGCTGGAGCGCGTCCGACAGTATTGGGAGGCGCGGGTCCGAGATGACATCGTGGAGCAGTACAGCCTTGAAGAGCCCTGGATGCGGGAACGTGTGTCGCTGACAGCCTATACCAGAGGCAAGGGGGCCACAAAGATTCTGGAATACGAGATCAAGGGGGTCGAGGTCAAATCCCCGGATGCCATGGCCAGGCTGCATCTGAAGTACAAAATCCTATTCCAGAAATTGGCCCACCTGCCGCTCCAGGAGATGGATATCGAGCAGCACTGGGTGTGGGTGGATGGTGAATGGTACCTGCAATATCGCCCTGCGGTTGGACCACCAAAAACCCTCGGGGGAGCCGGCCTCAATCAGGAGTAGAGAAGGAGTAGAGAATTCTCTTGACAAGGGTCCAGACAGGGTATAGAACAAGGCCAAGTTGGCGGGTTACCTCTCCGTCTGGCCATGGGCCATAGTAGTGAACAGCGAGGGTGACATTCTAAGGGATCGAAAAGACGTTGGACGTGAATGGGGGGGGAATTGTTAGGGGGTAGGAAGGAGGTGTGGCGCAGAGGACGAAGAGCGCTGAGTGTAAGAAGTTTCACCGATCGATTCACAGACTAAGGTTCAGGTCGAGATTGACATGACTGTGTATCACAACATGGGTGGTCTCGACCACTTCAAGGAGGGATTCACGCAGATGAAACTTCTACGCAGCAGTTTAGTGGGGCTCCTGGCGGTCACCCTTGCGGTGTCAGCGATGCCCAAGGCAGTGTCCGCCAATACGGAATTAATCCCCGGTTCTCGGCTGGTATTCCCGTATGTCGATATCACCGCGGGGCGCCAGTTCTTCCTGCTCATTACGAACGCCAGCAACACGATTACCGCGCCTACGCACCTCACCTTCTATGGTCAGAACTGTGTGCGGAACGACCAGACCATGGTCCTGACGCCTCAGGATGTTAATGTCGTCTCCGTCAATACGGCGCTCGGTAGTGCCGGGGCGCTAGGCGCCATTCCGGCTCCCGCTGGATCGAAGCAGACCCCTAATGACGGGGTCGGCTGGGTGGATGTGGATGTGCGCGATGTCGCCAACCTGCGGAACTCCCCGAGCGTCCGGCTCAACGCCCTGATGGGTGAGGCGGTGATGATCGATACGGTCAAGAACTTTGCCTTCGCCTATCCGGCGGCATCCTCCCAGGGGTCATCCCAGGCGTTTACCACGACTACTGCGGTCATTAGCGGGAATACCCGCACGGTGGTCGCCACCACCGGCAGCACAGTCGGTACAATCGTGACCCGCGCAACGGCCGGCGATTTTGCCAATGCGTGGTTTGGGCTCTACGAGACGTACCCCTCCCAGATGCTCTTCCCGGCGTTCTTCGCGGAAGATCTCTGCACCGCTTCCAGCCCGACACTGAGCGCCTTTATTGCCATCGCTGGGCCGGCTGACGCCTTTAGAAAGGAAGCGCCAGGCTCGGAGCTGAATAGCTCGACCGGCGCCGTCACGACGCTGGTCAACACCTCAGGGGATGTCTTCGATGGTGAGGAGCACACCACCTCTGTGTCTGGCTTTGCCCACCAGCTGAATGGTCGCCTCTGCAACGTCTACCCGACGGTGAAGGCCAGGACTCAGTACGCCGCCTCTGGCGGTGCGAGCTACGCGACACTTGACTCGACGCTCGGTGCGGTCAATGCCGTCGGCTGGTTCAACATTGATAACACGCAAGCGACGCCGGTTGGTCCAGCTCCTGGCAGCGCCACCTTGCCGAACAACCCCGACTTTAGCACCTCCAACGGCTTCGACTCCGCTGCTCGTCAGCGCGGTATGGTCGGGGTCTTGTTCGAGATCGAGGCGGGTGATCTGGTCGCCGGGACAGCCGTGTCTACAGGTGACGTGTTGCGCAACTGGCAGGACCCGCGCCAGATCTCTGTACTGAACTGGCCGTGCTTTGGGAACGGTACGAGCACGATTGGCGTTGCCCAGACCGCCAAGAACTGTAACAGCACCGGTTTGACTGGCAACTGGATCGATAGCAACACCCACGCGAATAAGTAACTGATCGCGGGTTAGGCTGTTTCATCGTGTTCGTCACATGGCCGGGGGCTACGCCCCCGGCCATGTTGTTTGTGCGCCGAGCATGTTCGACAGCTTGGAGGTGAAAGTCCTCTACCCAACCTGATGGAGGTGAAGGGTTAGCGAAGCGCAAGGGCGTCGCCGCGAGGCGGGGTCTGAAGGAAGCGTGGAGCAAACGCGCGAGCCGATGGACAAGAACCGGATGGAAGGCGCGAGCGTCGGACGAGCGGGCAAACGACCGCGAAGTCCCTTTCCATCAAGAACGCAAGACGTAGATCCGGCGGTTGTGCGCGGAAGGCGGTCGGACTTACCTCGGGAGATCTGCCGTCTGTCTCGGAATCGCGACTGAGGGCCGAGTGATCGGTCCTGACCGGGCGGCAGAAGTCAGCAGAGGGCATACTAGGCACGGAAGTGCTGAAGGCCCGAACGGTAGGAAGTGGCCAGTACGCGGCGCGACTCATGAGCGACAGGCGGCAGAAGAACCAGCTAGAGTTGGCCTTGCTGGCGGCCGATATGGGTGAAGCCCCAAGGGCTGCCGGGCAAGGGACCGAATCGCCCACGGCGAAGCGCACGGCAGAAAGCCCGGCCATTGGCAGGCAGTTGATGGAGGAGGTCTGTGAGCGGGAAAACTGTGAGCAGGCACTGGCACGAGTCAAGGCCAACAGGGGTAGCCCCGGCGTAGACGGGATGACCGTCTCGCAGTTGCCAGGCTACCTGCGAGAGCACTGGCCAGTCATCCGGGAACAGATGCGACGGGGGGCCTACACACCGCAACCGGTCAAGCGGGGGCAAATCCCCAAGCCGGACGGAGGGGTGCGCAAGCTGGGCATCCCAACGGTGCTGGACCGATTTATCCAGCAGGCGAGGCTGCAAGTCCTACAACGCAGGTGGGACCGGACGTTCTCCGAACACAGCGACGGGTTTCGCCCCGGGCGAAGCGCACATCAGGCGGTGGCCCAAGCCCAGCACTATATGGCCGACGGCGCTCGCTGGGTGGTGGACCTGGATCTGGAGAAGTGCTTTGACCGGGTCAATCACGACCGACTGATGGCGAAGCTGGCCCAGCGGGTCAGCGACAAGCGGATGCTGACGCTGGTCCGGGCGTTCCTGACGGCTGGGGTGATGGAGAACGGGCTGGTGCGTCCGGTGGATGAGGGGACGCCGCAAGGCGGTCCGTTATCGCCATGGCTGAGCAACATCGTGCTCGACGAGCTGGACCGGGAGTTGGAGCGGCGCGGGCTCCGATTCGTACGGTATGCGGACGACAGTAATATCTACGTTCGTAGCCGGCGGGCAGGGGCGCGAGTGATGAGGAGCATCGGGCGATTCATCACGCGCAAGCTCAAGCTCCAGGTGAACGAGCAGAAGAGTGCGGTGGCCCGGCCATGGGAGCGGAAGTTTCTGGGCTTCAGCTTCACCGTACATCGCGAACCAAAACGGCGAATTGCGCCGATAGCGGTGCAGCGGTTCAAGGAGCGGGTGCGGGAACTGACGTGCCGGAGTCGAGGTGTCGGCATCGAACGGAGAGCCGCGGAACTGACCCAGTACCTACGGGGCTGGAGCGGGTACTTCGGGAGGTGTCAGACGCCTTCGGTGCTTCAGCACCTCGATGAGTGGATCCGACGCAGGCTGCGGTCTGCGGTCTGGAAGCAGTGGAAACGGGGCACGGTGCGTTTTGCCGAGCTACACAAACGGGGTGTGGGCACGGCGCTTGCCGCCCAAACGGCAGGCAGCGCTCACGGACCGTGGCGGCTTGCAAACTCCCCGGCGCTCCACTCTGCCCTGCCCAATGCCTACTTTGACTCGCTCGGGCTTCCGCGATTGACTGGCTGCCGATAGCTCAACCCGCCGAACCGCCCGGTACGGACCCGTACGCCGGGTGGTGTGACAGGGAAAGCTGGCGACAGCCTACCTATGTCGATTTACTTCAGGCCTTCGACCCAGATATTGGATTCGTACAGGTTCTGCGCGAGGGCTTGCCCGGCGCGGACCTCAACCGGGACCGCCCAGTACAGGACAGAGACCCGCGAGGTGACCTCGGCGACCAGGAGCCAGCGACCCTCCGGCACGTCAGTGAGGTCATAGTGGGCTTCCTTTGGATCGGTGGTGGTCACCCGGATCATGGCGCCAAGCCCACGTCGCTTGACCTCGCGGACGTAGTCGTCCAGGAGTGCCCAGCGCTGTTGGATGATCTGTGGGGCGAGAGGAGCGCGGCGGTCGGTCGCGTATGCCTCGTGCGCCTGGGTGACGGCCGCCTCGAGGTCAGGGGAGAGTGGAATGAGGGAGACCAGGCCGTTGGTGAAGCGCGTCGCCACGTCCGGGCCGGAGAAGAAGTGGTAGCCGCGGATGGCGCCGACGCGGCCTGCCGCCTGCCGCTCCTGAAGTCGGGTGAGCGTGTCGGTGAGGGGATCCGGGGAACCTGTTGGCGTAGAGGTGGCGCATGCCACGCTCAGGGTGCCGAGGGCGAGCAGTGCAATCCATTGCTTGGCGTGTCGTGTCATTGTAGGATCTCCTCTTTGGGTAGGGTGTACGGTGTTGGACATCCGTGCAGTGCATGGTAGAGGTCAGACGGGGTTAGTATAATGGCAATGATTCATCGCCGTCAATGCCGCTGTTGGGGGGCAGCCGCTTGCGCCGGTTGATCTCGTGGGTCGCAAGGTTCACAAAAAGGGTAAGGCGTTTTCGCAGAAGCTGGTCGGCAGTCCCGCCTGGGCGGCGAGCCGCTGGCTCCTGCCACCTTGGCTTGCGGCCACTGTGACGCTGGTCACTTTCCAGTCTCTATCTCATCCTGCTCCGCGGAAGTTACATGGTCGATTATGACTTCTACGTCTGGGTAGAAGGCGCCAAGACATTACGACAGGAGGGGATCGGGGCGGCGCGGCGAGGCCTATAAAGAGCCGCTCCTGTCGCTGCTGCTGAACCTGGTCGCGCCGATCTTCGGGGGCGATTACGAATGGGCCGGAAAGGCGGTCTCACTCCTCTCCGGCAGCCTCGCGATTGGCCTCGTGTTCTTGCTCGCCTATGCGTCGGGAGCTTACCGCGTATTTTCAGTGTACTCCCTGGAGCGAGCCGATCGAGTTGAAACAGGCTGGTCTCTGGTTAAAAGCTCACGCCGCGCCTGATGCCTTTATCATGGCTTGTAAGCCGATGACGGCCTTCTATGCCGATCGGTCTTGGGTCTCGCTCCCGTACATGGATTACGAGGGGTTGCTCCGGAGCTTGCGAGAGCAGCGGGTCTCATTTTTGGTGATGGACGAGATCTTTGCCGGCCGTCTCCCCGCGGCCCGGGGCGGGGGGGGGCCCCAGTTCCGCTTCCTCTTGTACGAGCCTGACAGGATCAGGGCGCTCACAGAGCTGGTTCCTGTGCATGTGCTGAACGAACAGCGGGGCCGTGCGGTCATCATCTATCAGGTGATTCGGGAGCGGCTGCCATCTTCCCCGTCTGAGGACGGGACCTTCCCTCCTCGGTGAGCTGGTTCGGGAGTGTAGCCACGACATGAATCATCGTTCATCATGTGGTTTTAATCGAATCCTTCGGTTGTTTCGGGACGATCTGTCAAGGCCGGAATATCTGGCCAAGAGTACGGCTCTGCAAGCCCTCGTAGACCGAGTCATACGATTGGGTCTGCCGGTCAGGCTAGATTTCGCCCGCGAGTGGGAAAACGCTCACGTCCTGCTGGAACTGGACCGCCTGAGAACCTCGATGCCCGTTAGGACGATCTTGGACTTCGGGGGCGGCAATAGCCCAATCTGTTACCACTTGGCGGGAGAAGGCTACAGCATCTCAATTCTAGACATTGACCAGCGGATGATAGAACTGGTCAACAGGAATAGCCACGTCCTGGGATGGGATTCGCACCTGAGGGGCGTCCACTACAGCGGTAAGGAATGGCCGTTTGGCGACGCGCGGTTTGACTGCGTCATTTCAATTTCAGTCTTCGAGGGGATCTTGCGGAAGCATCGGCCACTCTTCTGGTCAGAGATGCGCAGGGTCATGAGGCCAGGCGCCTCCCTCCTCATGACGTTTGATTACGGCGAAGGCGGCCGGATGGTCGGTGATCCTCCCATCTCAATCGAAGAGATAGATGAACAGATTATTCAGCCATCCGGTATGGAGCTTGTCGGGGAAGGGTTCTCTGGGCCCGTGTTTGATTCCGACAATGGTCCCCCGGTCAAGGCTATTGTCAAGACTGTGGATGGGTTCGACTATCGCGTTGCGGCGTATTCATTCGCCGCCATCCACCTTCGTAAACCAACTCGCTGAGCTGATTGAAGGGCGATACGATATCGAGGCCAGGCGTGAGGGTGGGTTACTCTCCCCACAGCGTGGCCATCTGCATGGCCACGCTGGTGTTTCCCCGTATGGCGAGTCTGCCCTGGTAAAAGAGCTCGGCCGGCTCCGCCTTTCCCGTGAAAAGGCCGACGAAATCCTGTGAGCTGACCTCTACCACGCAGTCAGGTTTGTCGCATTCACCAGGGATCACGTGTCCGTTCCGGTCGCTGAGGTCCAGGAACCATTTTCCCCCGTTCTCCCCCGAGATAATCAACTGGCAAATTCCGAGGTGCGCCATCGCAAGTTCGGGGTGAGCCGCGAGGCGCTGTGGGAGCGTGCGCTCAAAGATGTCTCGAAGCGTTCCTGTGCGAGGGCCCTCTTGCGATGAGGGCTTTGAGAGTGCAGATGGGTTGCCCCTTTGCCAAGTTGACCACCGTTCGGAGTTCGGCAGGATTTGAAATGGCACATCCGCAGGCACGCGGGATGCGATGTCCGTGCCTTCGTAAAAGCTTCCAATGAACGGGCCGGATAGGAGATGGCGCTGCCGCTCGGTGACCCTTTGCTTCAACTCCGCAGAATATTCGACACCGTGCCAGGTGGCAAAATGGTAAGGGCTATAGGCAAAGTAGAGGGTCCGTCGAGTACGGTCAGACCGCAATTCTTTGGCCCCGTGCCAAAGATCTTCCGTGAATACCAGGAGATCACCGGCTTCGGCGCACACCTCCTTGTACCCTGGAATCTGTTCCCATGGGACCTTCACGGTACGAGCGGGTGCATCACCCTTGAGGTATGCCTGAACAATTGCGACATCATGTGTGGGAGTGGGCCAGTCCGGATGGAGGCCAGAATATGGGAAGGGGACGCCCAGCTTGTGTGTGCCTTCGAAGACGACGAGTGGCCCATCCTCCGGTCCGCAGTCCGTCAGATTGACGATGGCCTTGACATGGGCGGATTTCGGACCCGATGGCGTCATGCGGTATTCGGCAATGGGAGTTGCGTGGAGGGGAAGACCGATCCCCCGCCTTCGCGAGATGCTGTATGCTTCGGTGAGGCGGATTGGCCCTGGCACGAGGGCTTCGACCCGACTGAGAATCTGGGGATGATCGATGAGTTGAATGAAAAGATTGCCGCATTCAATAATGTTCATAATGCGGTACTCGTTGACGACCGGGGTCCAGTGGGGGATGCACTGTGGTGGAAGTTGCTCCTTTTCGACGTATTCGAGCTCACAGAGCTGGTCGTGAAGTGCGCGTATCACGTCCGGCTCGAACGCTTTCTTGACCAGAACGTAGCCCTTGAGATCGAAGTGATACACTTCCTCGACAGTCAGCATCGAATACTCTCCTCTTTCTGCTGCCAGCCTTGATCAATCGGGTCATTCATGCGTAGTCGAACGACATCATCGCATGGTCGAGGCGACCATCAGAAAGCCTGCCACCGCCTTCCCATCGCCACTTCGTTGGACACCTTTTTCCGAACAGTCGATGCCAAGGGGGGTGTCTCGCGGTGGCGTTATCATACATGGGTGACACGCTCTGTCAAGGGGCAATTTGACAGGCAAATTTGACAGGCAACGCTAGAACGACCATCGGACGCCTGTTTCCCTTGACGCTCTGCGCTGATCCTTAGTATAGTAAGTTTCACGTCGTGCTGTTCGGCTGTGTGCACATGTGGGATACGGGAGGAACGTGGGTTCGTTCGTCTGGCTTTGGCACCATAGCTCGTTGATCGGCAACTTTGTCAAGCGGGACCTGATGGCTCGCTACAAGGGTTCAGCTATTGGTCTCTTCTGGTCAGTCATCCACCCCCTCATCATGCTGGTCCTGTACAGCTTTGTCTTCTCGAAGATCCTCAAGGTGCGGGTGGGGGCTGAGGAAGGGACGGGAAATTTTGCGATCTACCTCTTCTGTGGAATGCTGCCATGGAACGCCTTCGCTGAGGCGTTGAACCGCTCGAGCGGCGTGGTCTTGGAGCACGCGAACCTGATTAAGCGGACCATCTTTCCGGCCGAAATCCTGCCCGTATACTTGGTGGTCTCCGGGATTGTCAATGAGTTAATCGGGCTGGCAATTTTGTTCGCCGCGCTGTTGTTCACCGGCCATCACTTTAGTCCCTTGGTGCTGGCGCTTCCCGCGGTCCTGCTCCTCCAAGTGACCTTCACCGTCGGGTTGGCCTGGATCGTGGCAGCGACCACAGTATTCATCCGGGATCTTGGACAGATCATGGGGGTGGCACTCACCCTAGGGCTCTTCCTGACACCGATATTTTATCCGCCGGCTCTGGTGCCCGAAGGTTGGCGCATTCTCCTCAGCATCAATCCGATGTATGCCGTGGTTGAGGCCTACCGAAGCCTGATCCTCTTGGGGCGCCCCCCGGCGTGGCCGAGCCTGGCGGTCCTGGGCGTGTGTGCGCTCACGACCTTCGTGATAGGACACCGGATCTTTAGGCGAATGCAGCCAGCGTTCGCCGACGTGATCTGATGTACGCCATCGAGGTCTCCGAGCTCTCCAAGGTTTACCGGATCTACTCCAACCCGAAGGACCGCCTCAAGGAGTACCTCCTCCGGGGTCGGCGGACCTATCACCAGGCGTTCTGGGCGCTGCGAGATGTGAGCTTCCGGGCTGGGGTTGGTTCAACCGTTGGGCTAATCGGGGATAATGGTGCCGGGAAAAGCACCCTCCTGCAATTGGTGGCTGGCACCCTGCGTCCCACCTCCGGCAGCGTCGCCTTGAAGGGCCGCGTCTCCACCATCCTGGAGCTGGGCGCGGGATTCAATCCGGAGTTCACCGGTCGCGAGAATCTGTTTATGAGTGGCGCCATCATGGGGATCAGCCAGAAGGAGATGGGGCGACGGTTCCCTGAGATTGCCGACTTTGCCGAGATCGGCGACTTTATCGAGCGGCCGGTGAAGATGTACTCGAGTGGCATGTACGTCCGGCTGGCATTTGCGGTGGCCACGAGCGTCGATCCCGATATCCTGATCATCGATGAGGCCCTCTCGGTGGGGGACCAGTACTTTCAGAAACGGTGCGTCGATCGGATCGAACAGTTCAGGCGGTCGGGCAAGACGATTCTGTTCTGCTCGCATAACCTCTATCAGGTCTTGTCGATTTGCGATGAGACGATCTGGCTGAGGGATGGACAAGTGGCGATGGCCGGACAGACATCGCGGGTAGTGGGGATGTACGAGAACTATTTGCGGGAACGAGAGCTTCCCAGAGCACCTGTCATCCGTGTGGACCAAGGCCCGCGGACCTTCCCCTGGATCTCGAGGGTCAGGCTCAGCCGCGACGGAGAGGATGTCGAGTGTGATCAATTCATGACAGGAGATGAACTGGCGATTACCGTTCAGTACGAGGTTCCTGACCCTCCGACCCCCGTCCACTTGGGCGTGGTCCTGTACCGTAATGACGGCGTGGAGGTCTTTGGGACGGGCACGCATGTCGCCAATGTGAAACCCCCTGCGCACTCCGGAAGCATCCGCCTGCGTTTTCCTGCTCTGCCTTTGATGTCAGGAGAGTATGCGATCTCTGTCTTCCTGTTGGACGATCATGGTGTGCACTTCTACCATCAACGGGAACGGGAGTTCACATTCCAGGTCGTGCAGAATGTCCAGGCGTTGGGGCTGTGCCATTTGGAACACCGGTGGGAGGTAGAGGTGCCCTCTGATCCTGGGGAGCAGCCGTCGTTCTCGTCTGGGGTAGCGCGTGGGTGAGCAGGCGGCCGCGATTGAAGAGGCCGACATCTACGAAGACCCCGCAGGTCGGTGGACCATCCGCCCCTACCGGCCCGGTGATGAAACCCAGATTCTTGATCTCTTTCGACGGGTCTTTCATGTCGAGCGCTCCCATGAGCACTGGCGCTGGAAGTTTGCGGAAAACCCAGCGGGGCAGTATATGCGGCTGGCAGAGACCCCATCAGGAGAGGTGGTGGCACAGTATGCCGGGTTGCCTACCCGAATGGCCTGGGGGGGCAAGACGCTCGTGTTCACCCAGATCATCGACGTCATGGTGGATCCACGCTTCCGGCTCGGCCTGAAGCGGCCTGGCCTTTTTTCCGCCGTGGCCAACCGGTTTATTGCCGACTACGGCGGGCCGGGTAAAGTGTCTGGTGGATATGGATTCCCGACGCCGGAGGCCCTGCGAGTCGGACGACGGGTTGCCGGCTATACCCCACTGCATCCGGTCGTCGCGCTTGTACGGGATCTGGACCAGGATCGCGGCGATCGGCTTCCCTGGAGTGCCAGGCTCTACCGGGTTGAGGAAGTCAATCGATTTGAAGGGGAGGTGGACAGACTCTGGGAGCAGGTGAGGCCGGAGCTGCCCATAGCAATTATTCGTAACGCCCGGTATCTGAACTGGCGGTACGCTAACTGTCCAGATGTTCGCTATCAGATGCTGGTGGCCTACCATCGCCTTACGGGTATCGCGGCCGGGATGGCGGTTCTGCGAATGGGGGTACGCGGTGAGCCCGTAGCCGCTCTGGTCGATTGGCTGGTGAGCAGCCGCGTAACAGGGGCTCCTCTCGCGCTTCTGGCCCACTGTAGTCTGATTGCCAGAAGGGCCGGCATGGGACAGATGCAGGCTTGGGTTACGCCATATAGCTGGCCCTATCGCTTTTTGCAAGAGCAGAGCTTTCGTCCAGAAACCACGATCTATCAGTTTGTCGTCTTGCCCACAAGCCCTGAGATCTCCCTCGAGTGGGCAAAGAAGCAGTGGTATTACACGATGGGTGATTCGGATATCTACTAAACGGTGTGAAGTGCGATGGGCGAGGTTCGAGGGTTGATGATACCGCCCGCGCCACCAGTAGTACTGACGGTCCCACCTCGAGGGTCGGTGCTGGTCTTGGCACCCCATCCTGACGACGAGAGCTTGGGATGCGGGGGGGCCATTGTGCTGCACTCTCGTCAGGGCGATCGCGTGACGGTCCTCTTTGCCACCGATGGGGCGGCCGGCGACCCGCTGGGCCATTACAAGAACACTGACTACAGGCAGGTACGCCGCGCCGAGGCGAGAAAGGCAGGCGAGATCCTGGGGGTCCATGACCTGACCTTCTGGGCGTATCATGACGGCAGACTCGCCGAAGCCGGCGATCTAGTCGACCGGCTTACGGGGCTCCTTGACGCTACGAGACCCGACATCATCTATTGCCCCTCAGTTCGGGAGCCCCACCCCGATCACTCGGTACTGGCCGCGGCCGTCGGCGTGACGCTGGCGCATTATCGAAAACCTTTGGGAGTCTATACGTACGAGATCTGGGCTACCGGCCAGCCTACCCACGTCCTTGATGTCACCGCGGTCTGGGAAGTGAAGCAGAAGGCCATCGAACAGTATCAAAGCCAGCTCATGTATAACGACTATCTTCACAAGATCTCGGGGTTGAATGCCTATCGCGCTATCTATGTGCCATCGGCCCGGTACGTGGAGGCGTTTGAGGCGGGGTAGAGGAGTATGCGGATCCTCCAGATCGTCCACGGCTTCCCGCCGGAGGCAATCGCCGGGACAGAGACGTACTGCGAGGCTTTGAGTCGTGGCTTACTCACGCGTGGACACGAGTGCCTGGTCCTGGCCGGGTCAGGGCGAGGCGCGCCGGAGCCGAGCCTGTCCCTTGAGGACCAGGACGACTTGCTGGTCACCAGATACGTGAGGGTGGCGAGCCAGTCGGACCGGTGGACGGATGAGTACGACCCTGAGGCCGAGCGCCTTGCGCGACGCCTGTTGGCTCTGGTCAAGCCGGATGTTGTTCATCTTCACCACTGGCTCTGGCTGACCAACAACCTGGCAGCGATCTGTGCTGAGCTGGGGATCCCCGTGGTTGTCACGCTGCATGATGCGTGGGTCTCCTGTCCGCGAATTCATCGGATCCGTTGGGATGGTGAGTTCTGCAATGATCCGCCTGCCACCGCCCCTTGTCTCACCTGCGCCGAGCGCGGCCCGTGGCAGGCCGATGGGGAGATTGCCAGGGCGCTCACCCTGCGCCGAGAGATACTGGATGGGGAGCTTGCGCTGGCCAACGCGGTCATCGTGCCGTCGGAGGCACACCGTCGGTTTGTCTTGAAGCTGCTCGATCTGCCGGAGGATCGTCTGATCGTTCTCCCTCATGGCGCCCTTCCGACGCTCCCGGCCCGACAGGGCAGAGGGCGCGCAGGGGAATGCCCGCAGAAGCCGCTTCAGATCGGGCATTGGGGCTATTTTATGTATCTGAAGGGGACCCACCTGATCCTGGAGGCGGTCCATAGGTTACGCGATCCCTCGGCCGTTCAGGTTCACCTAATCGGGATTGCGGGAGAGCAGGCATATGAGCAGCGGCTCAGGCAGCTCGCGGAGGGCATCCAGGTCCAGTTCCACGGCTCCTATCGGCCGGCCGACCTCGAGGCGTTTGGCCTTGACATCGCGGTCTTTGCCTCTATCGCCAGCGAATCGTATTCGTTTGTGCTGCATGAGGCGTTGTGCTTGGGGCTGCCGGTCCTGGCGCCGGACCGGGGTGCCTTTTCAGAGCGGGTTGGGTCGGCCGGTCTGACCTTTCGGGCTGGGGATGCAGGCGATCTAGCCCGGCGGCTCCAAGAGATCGTGGATGCACCGGGGGTGCTGGAGACGATGCGCAGGAGCATTCGGCCTGAGACGCTTTTTCCGATGGAGGTCCATGTTGCCATGCTGGAGAAGATCTATGAGGATGCCACCCACACCAGCCAGCCGAAGGGGGAGTCGCCCACGCCCTATCTGAAGTTGATGGCGCACGCCAAGCGGCGGCTCCTGGAGCGCGAGACCGCCCTGGCAGAGCTGCAATCTCGCCTTGCGCAAAGCCAGCAGGCGCTTTACGACAAGGAGGCACTCTTGGAGCAGACCGAGCAGGCTCTTCACGAGACCCGTCACGCCCTCGAACTCCTCCAGGAGGATTTTGCGAAGCTCAGGCGGACCCCACTCTTCAAGCTGTATGATCTCCTGATGAAGCTGTCGAGACCGCGCTGAGAGGTTGATCGCACCAGAGTAGAAAGGACAGGCATGCCCATCTCTACCGTTTCCACCATTCACGAGGCGGCTGAAGAGTTGAAAGACGGTGCGGGCCCCGTGGTGGTTATCCCAGTCTACAACGCCTTTGACGATGTTGTGCAGTGCCTACAGGCACTCTTTCAGTTTACCTCTTCTGAGGTGGACATCCTCATTATCGATGATGGAAGCGTTGATACGCGCTTGCCCCAACTGCTTGAGAGCCTCGTTGGTGTGGTGCATCGGGCGGTCCTGGTGAGGCATCGGGAGAACCTGGGATTTGTCGCGACGGCGAACGAGGCGTTCGTGGCTGCCGGCAGACGGGATGTCGTCCTGCTCAACAGCGATGTAGTAGTCGGTCCCGAATGGCTTGACCGGCTGCGTGAGGCGGCGTATGCAGATGCCAGCATCGCCACAGCCACCCCCTTGACGAACCATGGGACGATCCTCTCGGTGCCCTACCGGAACGCGCCGTCCGATCTGCCGGTGGGCCTGACCCCGGAGGATGCGGCTAAGGCTGTGGCGGCCTCAGCCGGCCAACTGCGCCCACGAATCCCCACCTGCATCGGCCATTGCGTGTACATGAAACGGCTTGCGTTCGATCTGGTTGGTTCCTTTGATGAGGCCTTCTCACCAGGATACGAAGAAGAGGTTGATTTCAGTCAGCGGTGCACGCTCGCCGGTCTCTCGCATATTTGCGCTGACGACGTCTTTGTCTACCATCGGGGGGGATCGAGCTTTGGCCAGTCAGCGGAGGTCAGGAGACTGCGAGAGCGACATGGGCAGATCATCGCTCAGCGCTACCCCTACTACCATTCCTGGGTTGACCGGACCGCAAAGAGCGACACCTCCGTCTTGGCCTTGGCGATTACTTCTGCCCGCAGGGCACTCCTCGGCATGACGGTGATGATTGACGCCACTTGTCTTGGCCCTGTGATGATGGGAACGCAACGGGTCGTCGTGGAGACGGCGCGCGCACTGGCGCGGCACCCCCGGATCACCCGCTTGGTCGTACTCGTGCCCCCGATTGACCCTCCGTACCTGGCTGAGGCATTCGCAGGCCGTGACAAGCTCTCAGTGCTTCGAGAAGGACAGCCCCATTCCACTATTGGGGTTGACATCATCTATCGTCCGTTCCAGGTCAACTTCGAGCACGAGCTTGGGCGGTTGCGGGCGCTTGGTGACCGGGTCGTTATTTGCCAACTTGACCTGATCGCTTTTCACAACCCCGGGTACTTTCCCACCCCGAAGAAGTGGGAAGAGTACCGGGACCTGACGAGGCGGGCGCTTGCAGTTGCAGACGGGATCGCCTTTCTCAGCCAGCATACCGTGGATGAGGCGTGCGCTGAGGGACTGATTGATCCAAAGCAGCCCCTGAAAGTTGTCTATGGCGGTACGGACCATACCAGGCTGTGTCTGGCGCCAAGGCGGCCCGCGCTGCTGCCCACGCAGGTTGCAGAAGACGGCTACCTGCTGTGCTTCGGTACCGACTACCGACACAAGAATCGTCTGTTTGCCCTGCGAGTCTTCGCCGAGATGTATGATCAGGGATACCGAGGTTATCTGGTCTTTGCCGGCCCCCGTGTCCCCTACGGATCATCCCGACCTGAGGAAGCGGCATACCTCCTCACCAGACGGAAGCTGAAGGGCCATCTCGTCACCCTGGCCAGCATCTCAGAGGCTGAGCGGGAGTGGCTGTACACGCATGCCAGCCTGGTCATCTATCCGACGCTGTATGAGGGGTTTGGACTGGTGCCCTTTGAAGCCGCCGCCGCCGATGTGCCTTGCTTGAGCTCGGCCCAGGGGTCACTCAGCGAGGTATTACCAGACGAGTTGGAAGTCATCTCTGACTGGGATCCTCGGGCAGTGGCCTCCCAGGCAATGGTGCTTCTTGAGGATGAAAATCGACGGAATGCTATTGTTGACATGCTCAAAAGGCGCGGCAGTGATTTCACGTGGGACCGCGTCGCCGACCGGCTCGTTGATTTGTTCGACGAGGTATGCCGGAGGAGACGGAATTCCGTTTTGGCCGAGGATGAACAGACTGCCGGTCTGGTCGGCGCGCTTGCCCCCTCGTGGAACGACCCCTATTCCTCGGATTTCAGGAAGGCAGTGCACCAGATAGCGCGGCGACCGCGCCTGCGCAGACTGGTGGTCAGGAGTATGGCATGTTACTATCGAGTCGCCGTGAGGCTCCAAGCGATGGTCTCTAGACGTCGCTGGGATGTGTGACATCAGGGGCTAGACGACTCTATCCGCCCAGCCGGGATCCAAAAGGGGGTGCTCAGACAGCATCGGTGGTAAGATGGGCGTTGCCGTAACTACCATGCAGAAGGAGGAGTTGCCTGCGGCAGCATAGCTGAGAGGCTCATCACCCCAGAGGTGTCTGGAGACCTCTAGCGAGGTACAGTTTCAGATGCGCCGGAGACGCGCCTACAGTCGATTCAGGATCCCCGATCGTGCGGATGAAACCGGGGCCGGTGACGTCGAAGTGATAGCTGGCGCATTATCGAAAACTTTTGGGAGTCTATACGTACGAGATCTGGGCTACCGGCCAGCCTACCCACGTCCTTGATGTCACCGCGGTCTGGGAAGTGAAGCAGAAGGCCATCGAACAGTATCAAAGCCAGCTCATGTATAACGACTATCTTCACAAGATCTCGGGGTTGAATGCCTATCGCGCTATCTATGTGCCATCGGCCCGGTACGTGGAGGCGTTTGAGGCGGGGTAGAGGAGTATGCGGATCCTCCAGATCGTCCACGGCTTCCCGCCGGAGGCAATCGCCGGGACAGAGACGTACTGCGAGGCTTTGAGTCGTGGCTTACTCACGCGTGGACACGAGTGCCTGGTCCTGGCCGGGTCGGAGCGAGGCGCCCCAGAGGCTACGCTTTCCACTGTGGAACAGGACGGCCTGCTGGTCACCAGGTACCTTATGGCCGAAAGGCGATCGCATCGATGGATGGAGGAGTACGATCCTGAGGCGGAGGGATTGGCGAGACACCTGTTGGCTCTTGTCAACCCGGAGGTTGTTCACCTTCACCACTGGCTGCACCTGACCAACAACCTGGTGGCGATCTGCAGTGAACTTGGGCTTCCTGTGGTTGTAACGCTACATGATGTCTGGACCTCTTGCCCTCGAGTTCACCGGATCCGCAGCGACGGCGTATTCTATAGTGAGCCGGCAGTGGCCGCCCCTTGTCTTACTTGCGTCAAACGCGCTCCGTGGGATAGCGATCGGGAGATTGCCGGCACGCTCTCACTGCGCCGGGAAATGATGGAGACGGAACTGGCTCTGGCTGATTCCATCCTCGTGCCGTCAGGGGCCCATCGCGCGTTGCTTCTCTCGCTGTTTGACCTGCCCCAGGAGCGCCTAGTAGTTCTTCCCCACGGCAGCATACGGACGGTGGCGCCCAATGAAGGGAGGCAGGGACGATTAACCTTCCCCAACCGGCCACTCCAGATTGGGAACTGGGACTATCTCATGTACGAGAAAGGCACCCACCTCATCCTGGATGCGGTTCACAGGTTACGCGACCCCTCGGCTGTCCAGCTTCACCTAATCGGGACCGCGGACGAGCGAGCGTATGAGCAGCGGCTTCAGAATCTTGCGCAGGGCATGCCAGTGCAGTTTCACGGCCCCTATCGTCCGGATGACTTGAATGGATTTGATCTTGACCTCGCCGTCTTCGCCTCGATCGCCAGTGAGTCCTATTCATTCGCTCTAGATGAGGCGCTGTGCCTAGGGCTGCCGGTTCTTGTCCCGGACCGTGCGTGGCGCCCTTTCGGAGCGGATCGGGGGAGCAGGACTGACCTTCCAAGCCGGGGACGCCGAAAATATGGCCCAACGGCTCCAGGAACTCCTAGATGCGCCACAGGTGTTGGACACGATGCACCGGGGCGTCCGACCCGATGCGTTCTTTTCAATGGGGGCCCATGTCGCCATACTGGAAAAGATCTACGACGATGCCGTTCACACGAACAAGCCGGAGAGAGAGCCCACAGAACCTGCCACGCCCTATCACAAGTTGATCGCGTACGCCAAACGGCAGCTCTTGGAGCGCGAGACCGCTCTGGCGAGGTTGCAGGCGCAGCTTGACCAAAGCCACCAGGCTCTTGCCGACAAGGATACGTTCTTACAGCCCAGCAGGCCCTTGCACAGATTCAGGAGGATCTGGCGAACCTGAGGCGGACTCCGCTCGTCATGCTTCAGAACCTCTTGATGAGGCTGTTCAAACGATCCTGAAAAGGAGTGGATCTTGTGGAGTGTTTCCGGCGTGAGGATGTGTAGCTGCATGCTTATTGCGTTACGCTAAGTCTGGAAAAGTTGGAGAAATGAGGAGGACATAACAAAGCAAAATGGACAGGTTCCTGTTATGGATCATGCGGAAATCGGCGCTCCTGCTTCCTCAACGGCTGCGCAACAGGCTTCGGCTTTGGCGGGATACTCGTGCGGTGCGCCGCAGTGGCTTGTTTAGCGAATCCTTCTATCTTCGGCAGAATCCCGACATGGCTGCGGAGGACGTGGACCCGATCGTCCACTACCTCACTCATGGCGCTGCAGAGGGCGGGAATCCCGGCGACTGGTTCGATACAGCGCACTATTTGGAGGTGAATGCTGATGTGGCCCAAGCGGGCATGAATCCACTAGCACACTACATGCGTCATGGCCAACGGGAGGGACGAGTCGCCTGGTCGGTAGCCAGTTCAGACAGCGACCTCACGCAGGTGCACCAATGGCCCCCACGGCGCCGACACGGCGTCGGCTCATACCTTTGCACCGCGATTCTGCATCCTCGTGAGGGGGGCTGGATGGTGCGCAAGGCCTTCTCAATCTTCCGGAAAGAAGGGTGGTATGGCATCAGGCGGCGCCTCCAGCCTGGGGCGCCACCACACAAGATACGACCTGACGTGCTTCGCGGTTTTGCCTCGTTCGAAAGCCTGCCTTGGAGGCTCGAAGGTTCGCGCGTTCAGGGCTCCCCTGGCCGGATCAAGGTGCTACTGACGTCCCACGACGCGAGTAGAACAGGTGCCCCACTGGCACTGCTCGGCCTGTTGACCGAGCTGCGCAAGCGTCCCGATTTCGAGTGCTGGGTGCTGCTGGACTCCGGGGGCCCTTTGGCGCCTGAATTCATAAGCCTCGCGCCAACCCTTAACCTGGGTGAACTGATGTATCGATGCGCGTCCAGGCAAGTTGCGCTTGAGACCATAGCAGCACTATTCAAGTCCTTTGCCGCCCGCGGCTTTGCGGTATGCAATACAGTGGCTACCCCGGACATCAATGAGGCGTTTGCACGCCGCGGTGTTGCCGTCGTGTCTTGGGTGCACGAGCTGCCTTCCTCCATCGAGGCATATTTTGGGGGCGAAACGACCTTCAGGGCTATCTATGATGCGTCAAAGCTGATCATATGCCCTTCGGAATTTGTCCGGGACGCGTTAGTTCGGCGCTATCGCTGCGAGGCTCCTAGTAAGTTCCACGTGCTGTATTATGGCACAGCCGTTCCGGAGCGGGACCTGCGCCGGCATCAGATTCGGCTGGAGGTTCGCGACGAGCTGGGTATTCCTCAAGATGCCGTCGTCGTGCTTGGCTGTGGCACCATAGACCAGCGCAAGGGCGTCGATCTGTTTGTGCATATCGCGAGTCGCGTGCTGTCTACCCAGAACGGATCGAAGGCCTGGTTCGTATGGGTAGGGAACGCCCTTGATGGCAAGGTGCTGTCGTGGTGCCGACATGACGCTCGATTGCTTGGTGTAGCTGATCGGATTCTGTTCCCGGGAGAGCGCAAGGACATCGAGCGCTATTTCATGACCGCTGACATTTTTGCGCTGTCATCCCGAGAAGATCCCTTCCCGTTGGTTAACCTCGAAGCCATGGCAGCCGGGCTTCCCGTGGTGGCTTTCAGGGATGCCGGTGGGGCGCAGGAGGCCCTGAGGGACGGGCGCGGCGTCTTGGTGCCCTATATGGATCTCGAAGGGTTCTCTGATGCCATAGTGAAGCTGATGCACAGCCGCGAAACGTATTGGGCTATCTCTAACCAGGCTGTAGCCTGGGTGCATGACAAGGCCATTTCTTGGACCACATTCGTTGACCAATTCCACGCGCTATTGCAGAGCGATCTGGGGCTCTTCCCAGCCAGGCCCATCACCGTCTCGGCCATCGTCGTGTGCTACAACCACGAACTCTACCTGGAGCAAAGACTTCAAAGTATTCTGAACCAGACCCATCCACCTGATGAAATCATCTTTCTGGATGACGCCTCTAGTGATTCCAGTGTCAAGATCGCGAAGAGTATCGCCCAGCGGAGTCTTGTTCCCTTCAAGTTCGTGCTCAATGGGCAGAATTCCGGCAGCCCGTTCGCGCAGTGGATTCGCGGTATCGAGACCGCGCACTCTGATCTTGTGTGGATCGCTGAAGGTGATGACTTCTCCGACAGGCAGTTCCTAGAGAACCTCGTACCAGCGTTCTTTGACCCAGACGTTGCCCTGGCCTACGCGCAGTCGGCACCGGTTGATGAAAACGGACGGCTGCACAGGCCTGATTACCGAGACTACACCGCGGATCTTTCAGCAACGCGCTGGGATAGTGCATATACCAACGATGGGATTTCCGAAATCCGCGACTTCTTGGCGATCAAGAATACGATCCCCAATGTGAGTGCCGTTGTGATGCGCCGGCTTCCGGCGTCATCGATTCCGAAAGACCTGCTGGAGTTCCGATTCGCCGGCGACTGGTACTTCTATGTGCACCTACTACAAGCTGGTAAGATTTCCTTCGTGCCTACACTGCTCAATTTCCATCGGCGCCATGGCCAGACCGTCACGAGTGCAATCGAGCGCGATGACCAGGCGATCATCGAGCAGTTACGCATCAAAACATACATCCTAGAGAAGTTCCAACTGCCGATCAACACAATCACCTCGACTATAGCTCAGACAGTTTCCGAGTACTATCGTCTGGGCGAACTGCACGATCTTTCCCGCGTGGCCTTTACGGACACCCCTGCATTTCAGCCCTCGATCTGCCGCCTGCGCGAACTGTGCAAGTCTGCGTTCGCTGGCCCGGTGGGCGGAAAGACATTGCTGTTCGTGATTGGTGATGCCGAGATGGGTGGCGGGCAAGTCGCCGGCATTCGCCTAGCCAATGAGCTTTCCATAAACCATCGAGTATTCCTTTGCAATGCGCGGCCCGAAGCTGTTGATCCGGACTTTATCGCCATGGTTGGCTCGAATGCGGTGCTCCTGGAGGGCACCCTGGGGTTTGTCGAATGGGCCGCGCAGAGCCGATCTGCGGAACACCAGCGCAATCGTATATCTGAGGGGAAGCGGCGCGTTGCGGTCGTTCGAGAACTCCTACGGTTTCATCAGATCGACTTGATCATTTCCCATATCTGGTGGGCGGACCGATTCATTTTCGCCGTGAACCGTGAAATGAGACTTGCGTGGTTTATCCAGATGCATGGTTGCTACGAAGCGCTGGCACAGCACCCTGACTGGGATTCGGAATTCTCGGACCTAGTTAGGCCGATGATGGCGCTTGTGACCGGTGTTTGCTATTTGACCCCCAAGAATCTGCGGATCTTTGAGCTTGGGAAAGCGTCGCGGCCAAAGCGGCTACGACAGTTCTTCAATGGTCTAAATCCCGCATACATCCCAAAATCAGCCGAGGGTTCCGAAGTTATCCGTTCAGCCGACGAGTTTCTTTTTTGTCTGTGTTCTCGCGCGATCCGTGACAAGGGGTGGGAAGAGGCCATTACAGCAGTCCTCAGAATCAATTCACCTTCGCCCGAGCGATGCTCCAGGCGACGGGCGCGGCTTCTGTTGATCGGGGATAGCGAGTACGCCAAAAGCTTGAAGACCAAGTACGCTCAGCATCGGGAAATCGAGTTCCTCGGCCAACTGCAAGATCCGCTGCCAACAATCTTTGCATGTGATGTGGGCCTCTTGCCCTCACGGTTTGTTTCGGAATCGGTTCCTTCTACGGTGATCGAATACTTGGCTTGCGGCAAGCCTGTGATTGCCACGACCATCGGTTCGATTCCACAAATGATCGCCAGGGAAGGTCGGGACGCCGGGTTGCTCATTCCCTGCGATCTCCCGCAGCCTGCGTTCGTAGATGCGCTCTACGACGCCATGCTGCGCTACATGACGGATCATGCGTTATGGGAAGAACACCGATCCAATGCTTCAATCGTCTTCGACGGTCAATTCAATCTGGAGCGCATAGCGGCGGAGTACCTAGACTTTTTCGCGGAGGCGGTCCGAGAGGCTCAACCGCGAGTGCCCCACACCATGGGCACGGCAGCGCCGGAGCGCAGGAAGACCAATCTGCCGGCTATTCGCGCGCGCCTCGATGACCTGGGCAATCACTCACACACTTCGCTGAAGTTCCAAGATGACATCCTGAATTTCATTAGAGAGCATGCGCATCGTGGAGAGGCTGTGATCGAAGTGGGGTGCTATCGAGGCGGCATGACTGGGCAGTTGGCAGACATCTGCGCCGAACTGGACAAGAGACTTTACGTTATTGATATCGACGAAGATTACCTGGAGATCGCAAAGGCATCGGTTCGAGCTGTCACCAATAACGGTAATGTCCGCTACTACCATGGTGACTTGCCTGGCTTTGCCCGGGACCGCGTCTGTAATAGACCGGTCATTCTTGTGGTCATTGACGGCGACCACAGCTATCGAGGTGTGGTCGAAGATATTACAGCGTTGTACTCTATGAACCCTCTCCCTTATGCCGCTGCTTTTCACGATTTTTCCCTAAGGTATGCTGCGAGCCACCTCGATGATATTAGGGTAGATCTGGCCATTCGCGACTCCCTTGGACCGCGAGTTCAGCCTTGGCAATTGGGCGAGGTCGCCGGGCAGGGGGCGACACTCAGGACGAAGCCCGGAGAAGAAGACAGTCATTACCACGAGCAGGGGATACCGGAAGGTGTGCTACTGATATGTGCCGATCATGTCTTGCAACGAACAAGTGGGATGCGGAACAAGCATACCCCCAGTTGATCTGAGCGTCGAAACTGTGTGTGAATTGTAGCTGCAAAGTGATTTCCGGACAGTTGAGGGTACCATGGGGTCCTCCCTAGGCAGAAGGAGATCCGAGATGCAGCGGGGACCGAGCCGAGTGCGCTTTTGGGTCGCGGTTCCTTCCCGGGAGTCTGGTAGAGAACTACCCGGGTCTAAAGCTTGCCATCAACTACATCTGGATGGAGAAGCTCTTGACTCGAGGCGACTATCGCCGTCCTGCCGACCAGGTCTTCAAGCAGTGGCCGCAGCCCCCCCTGATGCTACTCGCGGCCGATAGGGGGGTATCCATGACCACCCTCTTGATCGGCGCTGACGGGCAGTTGGGGAGCGAATTTCGGCAGCTCTTCGATGAGGGGGACCTTGTGCCCCTGACGCATGCTGAACTGGAGCTGACCAACCCACTCCAGATTTGGTATACTGATTCGGCTTGACGGGAAGATTATCACGCACGAGGAGGATCGCACTGTGAAGCTACCGATCGTTCTTGAGGGCAATAGGCGAGATGGCTATACTGTGACCTGCCCAGCCCTCCCAGGCTGCGTGAGCGAAGGTGACACACGGGAAGAGGCCATTAAAAACATCCGGGAAGCCATTAGATTGTACCTTCGCGCGGTCACTCGGGAGCACATCTTGCTGAAAAAGGTTAGTGCATTAAAGGGCATTGAAGCACTCGAGGTCGCCGTGTAATACCCCGCCTCCCCAGGATCTCCGGGAAGGATACCGTCCAGGCACTTCGGCGAGCCGGATTCGTGGTGTTCGATCAAGAAGGAAGCCATGTGTACTTGCATCTACGAATTGGTGACCGCTTCACTCATCGCGTCACCGTTCCCGTCCATGGCAAGAGCATTCTGAAGCCGAAAACCCTCAAATCGATCCTCAGGGCTGCCGGCCTAACTATTTTAAGGTTCAACAATTATCTTCGCGGTTGAACCCTGCTGATTGTTTCCTTGCATCATATCCCTACTATGCGTGGTTCAATGAAACCAGTAAGATCGCGGGCGAGAATAGTCGTCGTTCTTTAATCAGCGCTTTAGGGGTGCCAGTGTGACTACACTCCTGATCGGGGCCAACGGGCAGTTGGGGAGCGAACTGTGGCAGCTCTTCGATGAGGGGGACCTTGTGCCCCTGACGCATGCTGAATTGGAGCTGACAAACCCGGTGCAGGTCAGGGAAACCCTCTTCAAATACCAACCAGACTTGATCCTCAACACCGCCGCTTATCATCGAGTCGATGAGTGCGAGGACTTCCCAGATCGGGCCTTTACTGTTAACGCCCTGGCGGTCAGAGACCTCGCCGTTGCCGCCAGAGAGATCGGCGCGGTCCTGGTCCACTTCAGCACCGATTATATTTTTGATGGCAGGCAGCGCAGCCCTTACCGGGAAGTTGATCGTCCTGGACCGCTGAGCGTCTACGCCACCTCGAAACTGGCAGGGGAATATTTCATCCAGGCGGTCGTCGAGCGGTATTACCTCATCCGAACCTGCGGGCTATACGGCCTGGCGGGCAGCCGGAGCAAGGCGGGGAATTTCGTCGAAACGATGCTCCGACTGGCAGCGGATGGGCGCGAGATCCGCGTGGTCGGGGACCAGATCGTCACCCCCACGAGTGCCAAGGAGTTGGCCCACAAGGTCCGACAATTGGTCGAGACTGGCGCCTACGGGCTGTACCACATCACCAACAACGGGGAATGTTCCTGGTACCAGTTCGCCAAGACGATCTTCGAGCTGGCCGGTCTCACGCCCGATCTCATTGAGACGACCAGCGCCGCCTATGATGCCCGCGCCGCTCGACCGGCCTATTCCGTCCTGGATAACGCGAACCTGCGATCGCTGGGTCTCGACGACCTGCGACCCTGGCAAGACGCCCTCAAAGCGTATCTGGCGGATCGGGACAGGCGGTAGATGTCGGATGTGTGATTAGCTAGCACTTCTCATGGAGCAGGCGACCTGTCTGCCGGCCAGGCATAGGGGGAAAAGAAAGCGGTGACGGATCCGCGGGTGGCGGTTGGGATTATCAATTACGGTGACTACCGTCATCTACGGGTCTGCCTGGATAGCGTGAAGCGGCAGAGCCTAAGGGCCGATCAGATTATTTTGCTCGACAACCAAAGTCGTGCTGATGAGATTGGACCTATCGGCAATGCCTACCCTGAGGTGCAGATCCTAGCGATGCAGGACAATCTTGGGTACAGTGGTGGAGCCAACCGCATCGTGAGGGAAGCGGACGGCTATGACCACGTGATGCTCCTCAACCCTGATGTCGTGATGGGACCTCGATACCTGGAGGAACTGGTGCGGGTCATGGTCTCGGCGCCGGGCGTGGGCTCTATGGGCGGTAAGCTCCTCCTGGGCGATTCCCAGGTCGCCGGTGGGTCACGCGGTGACACACAACAGATACTTGACAGTACGGGTCATCTAATCTTCCGAAGTCGGCGGATTATCGACAGAGGACACGGGGAGCTTGATGTGGGCCAGTATGACAGGCCCGAGGAGGTCTTCAGCATCTGCGGGGCGGCAGTCCTGCACCGAAGGTCAATGCTTGATGATATCCAGATCGATGGGGAGTATTTCGACGAGGATTTTTTCGCCTATAAGGAGGACGTAGACACCTGCTGGCGGGCCCAGTTGCTTGGCTGGAGTTCGCTGTACAACCCCGTGGCAATCGCCTATCACCTGAGGGGGTGGAAGCGTCGCGATGACCGCCGGCGCGTCCCGTGGCTCCGGAAGTATCACTCCTTCAAGAATCATTCCTTGATGATGATCAAGAATGAACTCCCGGCCCTATTGCGGCGGGATTTCTTGCCGATCCTCTGGTTAGGGATACGCGCGATGGCTTACGTCTCCTTCATGGAGCCCGCCCTCTTGAAGTCCGTATTGGATCTTAAGAAATATTTGCCTAGGGCTCGCTACAAGCGTGGGATTATTATGGGGCGCCGCCGCGCCTCTGCGGAGCAGATGGGCCGGTGGTTCGTCTAGGTCCATGAGCCTGGCGATCTCCACCGGTTGAGGCGGCGATGTTGGCTGAGGCAAAGGTTGCGCTGATTCACGATTGGCTGACCGGGATGCGGGGGGGAGAGCGGTGCCTGGAAGCGCTCTGTGAGCTCTTTCCGAGAGCGGATATCTTCACCCTGCTGCATGTGAAGGAAAGCGTATCGAAGACCATCGAAGCACGGCGGATCCGGACGTCGGCTATCCAGGCGTTGCCCTTTGCCGCCAGCCGCTATCGCTACTATCTGCCCCTCTTCCCGTGGGCCATCGAGCAGCTCAAACTTGATGGGTACGATCTGATCCTGTCGAGCAGCCACTGTGTAGCTAAGGGGGTCAAGCCCCCGCCACACGCGCTTCACATCGCGTATCTGTACACCCCCATGCGCTACATCTGGGATATGCAGGATGCCTATGTGGGCTCTGGCCGGATGGGCCCGGTGTCTAGACTCATGTTGCGCGCCATCGCCGAACGTTTGCGGCGGTGGGATATCGCAGTCAATATCAGGGTCGATCACTTCATCGCCATCTCTCATCATGTAGCGGATCGGATCCGATGCCACTACGGGCGGGAGTCTACCGTGATCTACCCCCCGGTCGAGACCGCGCGCTTTCATGTCGCCGAGCAGACGGATGACTACTATCTGGTAGCTGGGGCCTTCGCCCCGTATAAGCGGATCGATCTGGCGATCGAGGCCTTTAACCGCCTGCGGCGACGCCTGGTGATCGTGGGCGAAGGCCAGGAGGGGGGTCGCCTGCGGCGCATGGCCGGTCCCACCATCGAATTTCTGGGGTGGCGTTCGGACCGCGAGGTTGCCGACCTTCTGAGCCGCTGCCACGCGCTGGTCTTTCCGGGTGAAGAGGACTTCGGAATTCTCCCTGTCGAGGCCATGGCCTGTGGGAGGCCGGTGATCGCGTATGGGAAGGGTGGCGTGACGGAAACAGTTATCCCGATAAATGGTGCGATGTGCACCCCCCCATCCATCCCTCCCCCCCGGATCGAGTCCGGGGTAGGCTCTCGGAGGGGGGAGGGGCAGGGAGGGGGTGCGATGTACGATGTGCGCACCCCCCCTACCGGCGTGTTTTTCTATGAGCAGACCGTTGAGGCGTTGATCCAGGCCATCGACCTGTTCGAGCGGTCAGCCGACCGGTTCGATTCAGTGGCGCTTCGTGCTCATGCCCTTACCTTCGATCGCTCGATTTTCGAAAAGCGGATCGCGACGCATATTGCTGAACGCTTCGAGGAATGGAAGCGTGGGGGACGCCGTCGGCCATGCTGAAGCGCCACAGTCAGTTTCTCGAAAGTCTCATGCTTCTCGCAGACCTGCTGGCGATCAGCGCCAGTTGGCTCGGTGCGTACTATCTCCGCTTTTATTTGGGCCTGGTTCCCGTCTACCGCGGTATCCCTGACGTCCGCCCGTACCTCTTGCTTCTGGGTCTCATCGCTCTCGTCTGGGGTGTTGCCTTTAAGGCCTTCGGGTTGTACCGTCCGAGGCGAATCTCATCGCGTCTTGCCGAAGTGAGGGATATCGCCAAGGCTTGTACCCTCGCGGTCTTGATCCTCGTTGCGGCTACCTTCTTTCTCAAGCCGTTCGAGGTCTCGCGGTTAGTGATTCTCTACTTTTGGATCTTTAGCATTCTGTCAGTCAGCTTCGTCAGGAGTTCCTTCCGCGAGGTCCTCCGGATTCTGAGGCGCAGGGGGTATAACCTCCGCCATATCCTGATTGTCGGAGAGGGGGCGTTGGCGCGGAAGGTCGCCGAGAGGATCCATGCGCGCCCAGAATTGGGCCTTCGCATCATGGGGCTGCTGGTCGGCGATCCCAGGATGGTGGGGGGACAGGTGGAGGGTTTGACGGCCCTTGGCACCTACGAGCAGGCAGGGGAGATAGCGGGCGAGTTGTCTATCGACAGGGTGTTTATCGCCATTCCGCTGGAAGCCTACGGGCGGATGGAAGGGATCCTTCGAAGTCTGGAGGAGGGGATCGCGGACATCAATGTTGTTCCAGATCTTTACCAGTACATGACGTTGCGGGGAGGGGTGGAGGAGTTCGATGGCCTTCCCCTGATCAGCCTGCAGGACTCGCCCACTTATGGCTGGAGCCTGGTCGGCAAAAGGGTGATGGATATCGTGCTGTCGAGCGTGGCCCTCCTGATCACCGGGCTGCCACTGTTCCTCTTTGCGGCTATCATCAAGCTGACCTCTTCTGGTCCGGTTCTCTACCGTCAGGAGCGGATGGGCCTGGACGGCAGGACCTTCCAGATGCTGAAATTCCGATCGATGCGGACCGATGCAGAAGATGACACCGGTCCGGTTTGGGCCGCGCGTGGTGATGGGCGTCGAACGATGATCGGTACGTTGCTCCGCCGGACCTCGCTGGATGAGCTGCCGCAACTGTTCAATGTGCTGAAAGGGGAGATGAGCCTCGTTGGCCCCAGACCGGAGCGGCCGGTCTTTATAGAGGAGTTTCGAAAGCGGATCCCTCGGTATATGCTCCGACATAAGGTGAAGGCAGGGATCACTGGGTGGGCTCAGGTCAATGGGTGGAGAGGCGATACCTCAGTCGAGAAACGAATCGAGTGCGACCTGTTCTATATCGATAACTGGTCATTGTTCTTCGATCTGAGGATCCTCTGCCTAAGCTTGTGGAAGGGGTTCATCCACAAGAACGCCATGTGAGGAACTAGGGTATAGGGTCTAGGGTGTAGCGTATAGGGTGTGGGGAAAGTGCGAGTAGAAAGCGCGGTGGCGAGTTCTTTGCCTTAACCCTCCACCCTAAACCCTATACCCTATCTTTAAAGGGAGGTCCCATGAGGGTGCTTGTCACCGGCGGGGCTGGTTTTATCGGATCGCATATTGTAGACACCTTGGTAAAAGGAGGCCATGACGTTGCTGCGGTGGATGACCTCTCGATGGGGAAACGAGAGCAGGTCCATCCTTCGGCGCGCTTTTACCGGGTGGACATCCGTGACCGTCAGGCACTGGAGGAGGTTTTTCGCGCCGAGCGCCCTGAAATAGTCAATCATCACGCGGCCCAGGCCGACCTGCGCCGGTCGATGATTGAACCATCGTTCGATGCCTCCGTGAACATTCTTGGCTCGCTCAATCTGCTCGAGCTCTCCCTCGCCCACAAGGTGAGGAAGTTCATTAACATTTCATCGGGAGGAGCCGTCTATGGCGAACCCCAGCGGCTGCCTGTTGACGAACTCCATCCGATCCGTCCGGTGTCCGTCTACGGGGTGAGTAAGTACGCCGTAGAGCAGTACCTGCGCCTCTTCGATGGGTCCGGGCTGGACTATACGATCCTACGGTACGCCAATGTCTATGGTCCTCGGCAGAATCCTGCTGGGGAGGCCGGCGTCGTGGCGATATTTAGCCGGCAGATGCTCGCCGGCGAGCGTCCGACAATTTTCGGCGACGGCACAAAGACCCGGGATTATGTGTACGTCGATGACATCGTCGCGGCAAACCTCTTGGCGATGACAGAGAAGCTGGCCTCAGGCCAAAGCTATAATGTGGGTCTGGGGCGCGAGGTAAGCGACCGGCAGATCTTTGAGTTGGTACGCAGGACGGTGGGGGCCACGGTGGAGCCGATTCTGGCATCGAAACGCCCCGGAGAGATCGACAGAATCTGCCTGGACGCCTCCTTAGCCAAGGCAGAGTTAGGTTGGGAGCCAACCATTTCCCTTGAGGAGGGAATCTCCCGGACCGTAGCGTTTTATCAGGCGGAGGTGACCCATCGCGCAAGAGAAAGCCGTTGAATTTTCCCGCAACTTCGGCTAGTCTGACAGGTAATACGCATTGGTCAGGAAGGCTTTGCCAGGGGGTGTAGCTATTCGGTATCGACAGATTTTGACCCGTTTTCCAAAGAAGCAGTTCCTCGTCCTTGGGGATATTATGGTGGACGAGTATATCTGGGGGAGCGTGTCGAGGCTCTCCCCGGAGGCTCCGGTCCCGGTGGTGGAGGTGAAGGCCGAAAGTTTTCGTCTGGGGGGAGCGGGCAATGTGGCTGCCAACATCCAATCTCTGGGCGGGATGGCAATCCTGGTAGGGGTGGTCGGGAATGACCAGCCAGGGGAACGCCTGATCCATCAGATTGAGGCTGCCGGGATGAAAAGCGATGGGGTGGTGATAGACCGCGCGCGCCCGACCACCATCAAGACCCGAGTGGTAGCGGGGAGCCAACAGATCGTCCGGTTCGACCGGGAGAGTACGTCAGATCTTTCGAAGGAAGCGGCGGATCGGGTGCTTGAGCTGGCGACGGAGCGGCTTGCTGATGCGGATGCCGTACTCATCTCGGATTACGCCAAGGGAGTGATCGGCAAGCGGGTCGCCCGGCAGATCCTCTCCCTCGCTCGACATAGCCAGAAAATCATTGTCGTCGATCCGAAAGTGCATCATTTTCCCCTTTACAAGGGGGCCACAGTGATCACCCCCAACCATCACGAGGCCTTGGCCTTTGCCCATCTTCCCGCATGGGGGCAACAGGATCTCCTCGCTGTTGCTGGGAAAGAGCTACTCCGGAAACTTGAGGTCAAGGCCATATTGGTGACTCGGGGGGAGGAGGGGATGTCGCTCTTCGAGGATGGGCGGGTGACTCATATTCCGGCGGTCGCTAAGGAGGTCTATGATGTCACGGGGGCGGGGGATACCGTCTTAGCAGCCCTTGCCTTGGCCATGGCATCGGGCGCCTCCCTGAAAGAGGCGGCCGTTATTGCCAACCATGCGGCTGGTATCGTGGTGGGGAGGGCTGGGACGGCAACCATCAGCCGGGAAGAGCTGCTGGACGCTTTGAAGGACAGGGTGGAGGGCTAAAGGAAAAGCGATGGCGACAAAATTCATCTTTGTGACTGGTGGAGTGCTCTCATCGCTCGGTAAGGGATTGGCCTCCGCATCTATTGGCTGTTTGCTGGAAAGCCGCGGCTTCAAGGTGACCATACTGAAATGCGACCCCTATATCAATGTAGATCCCGGGACCATGAACCCCTTCCAGCATGGGGAGGTGTTTGTCACCGATGATGGCGCTGAAACCGATCTTGACCTGGGCCATTACGAGCGGTTTATCGACCATGTGCTGACCAAGGCTAACAATGTAACTACTGGGCAAATCTACCATTCGGTCATCACCAAGGAGCGGCGTGGGGACTACCTGGGCGCCACGGTTCAGGTCATCCCCCATATCACTGACGAAATCAAGCGCGCGATCCACCGGGTGGCGGTGGACGTGGATGTAGTGATCATTGAGGTCGGCGGGACGGTCGGCGACATCGAGAGCCTCCCGTTCCTCGAGGCGATCCGGCAGTTCAGGGGCGATGTCGGGCGAGAGAACGTGCTGTATATCCACCTGACGTTGGTTCCGTACATTGCGCCGGCCGGCGGACTGAAGGCGCGTCCGGCCCAGCGCAGCGGCAAGG
>Ga0080064_1001167_pt1 | contig 57071 bp, 52 predicted proteins | sample Subgrocontami54m_FD_69260 | JGI IMG/M metagenome (GOLD analysis project Ga0080064, IMG submission 69260) | Subsurface groundwater microbial communities from S. Glens Falls, New York, USA - GMW46 contaminated, 5.4 m (SPADES assembly) (version 2) ...
CACCACCCCTGTCCTTTTTTCCTCACGCCCCCTCTCCTGCTTTACTCTTGCGGAGCCTTCCAGGTAATCGCCTGCCAGAAACACTGTGCCGGAGTTTGCCTCCAGACTCTCTGGTTGAGAACCTTCAAAGCTCCCTCATCAGCGCCTATTATCCTTTTCGCAAATTCGTCGAACTCTTTCCGCTGCATTCCACCGCCAAACTCTCTTAGCAGCTCGTAATCTTCTAGCTGGGACCTTCTCCCCCGCGCGATAGCATACGGTCTTTGTCTCGCTTCTAAGATCCCGCACGGATGAGGGGACCCAAAGAAAAACCAAGTAAGGCCAAGATACAACCCCACCGTAAAGACAAAAAAGAATATGGCGTACTGAATTCGATTCGTATGCACACCGCCTGCCAAGCGACCGTATTTTCCCACCATCCAGCTAAACCGTCAACGGGGTTTTTTCTTGCTTTTCTCCGGGTGCACCGTAACATGAGACGAAAGGCCCCCTTACCCGGACCGATCAATTCGGGGACACGGACTCCCGCAGTCCTGGGGGCCATTACCAAAGCGGGGGAATCCTTGAGAGCGGGAGGGGATTATGGCTCGGCCTAGAAAAAGAGAGGCTGTTAACCTCAAAGATCGTCAAGAAGTGTTTCAACGGGCCTACCAAGAGTGGAAACCGTGGGCGGGGTACCATAGCCATCTAACAGGCAAGCGCCTTGCTTTTGAAGGAGCCCGTACGGGAATTGGCGCTATCTACGAAAAGCAGGTGATGAGAGTTTTCTTACAACTCGACCGGGCAATTATAGATCTTGTGTCCGCAGACAAAATCGCACTCGGTGATCCGAAGGTTTTAGAACGAATTGAACAGGCTCAGTGGCTTGGGGACAAAACTTTCTTTGAGGGACTGGCCTTGGCAGTTAGAGCAAACGTTGGCATTGATAGGAGAATGGCCGAAGATCCCATAGTGGCTGTCATTTACAACTGCGCCGTCAAATACCTCCACGGAGACACGAAGTGCATTAAAGAGGCGTATTACCGCTGGAAGAAGATGGATTTTGAGGGACGAAGAAAAGAGAAGCCGCGGGATAAAAGCTTGCAGGCTCTTCTCAACCAGTGGCAAATAGGAAAAGACGCTATCATGGATATGGGACTAGAGCATTTCAGGGCCAGGGTTAAACGCATGGCCGAACAGTTACGGAGAGGAAGCATGCCTATCCCAACCCCGATCGACAAGAATCCTCGCCGTTAATCAGCCCCGACTACCATCCAAAAACGTGGTGCAATTTTTTTAGATTGCACCAAGGACAATTTACCCAAAAGGAACTATCTTCTCTAATAGAAGATAAATCCGATTAATCCGTAGTGCGGTTAATATGCCTAGGGGTTATGGGGTCTGACATTGGAATCTGAGCGATTTCCAGATTATCCGATCAGGAACAAGAGAAAAAGACGAACTGTGCGATCCCGAATTGTAGAGGCAGAAGGCAATCTTCTTGCTAAGGAGGGTACTGTGATCACGCGGTTTTCTTATAAGGGGCTCCAATTTGATTTCCTCGGGCCAGCACAGACTTTTCTGCGACTGGTGCGGATAGTTTCTGTGGTGATTATCCTGGTGATCATCATTTGGAAGATTTTGTCGTGAGAACGCTCCGAAGGTCCCGTTTGACTTTTCACCCTTCGTCAAGCATCTTAAAAATCATTGGGGCCGTAGCTCAGCTGGGAGAGCGCTTGAATGGCATTCAAGAGGTCGCCGGTTCGATCCCGGTCGGCTCCACCATTCGACTCGCCCTTCAACCGTCCCTCAGCCGCTTCCCTTCCCGGACCCCTGCATCTTGATCATCTCTTCCGCGTGCCGTTTGGTCTGCTCCGTGATCTTGATCCCGCCCAGCATACGGGCCACTTCGTCTACTCTGTCCCGATCACCCAGCTTTTTGACCGACGTGAAGGTCCTGCCCCGCGAGGTCTCTTTCTGAACGACAAAATGGGAATCGGCGAGCGCGGCGATTTGGGGGAGATGCGTCACGCAGAGGACCTGATGGGACGCGGCGACTTTCTTGAGCCGCCTGCCCACAATTTCCGCCACACGGCCGCCGATGCCCGCGTCCACTTCGTCGAATAAGAGCGTGGAAACATCGTCGCGCGCCAGCACCAGCGACTTGAGCGCCAGCATGAGCCGCGAGAGTTCTCCCCCGGAGGCGATCTTGGCCAAAGGTCTCACCGGTTCGCCGGGGTTGGGCGAAAGATAGAACTCCGCCTGATCCACTCCCTCTTCGCTCAGCCGCTTCCCGCCCATAAAAAAAGGTGGCTCGTCGCTCTTCATCCCGACTTCCACAAAATGGGTCTCAAAGACGGTGCCCGGCATCCCCAGATTTTGGAGTTCTTTGACCATCTCGCGGTCGAGCCGCTTCGCCGCGCGCCCTCGCTCCATCGAGAGCTTCTCCGCCCATTCCCATGCGAAGCGCTGCGCCTCTTCAAACGCATTTTCCAGCGCCGGGATCTCCTCTTCCCCCCGCTCCAGGGCCTTGAGCTCTTCCTGAATCTTTTCTCCCAGCCCTTGGATCTCCTCTACGGAGGCGTTGTACTTTCTCTTGAGCCGCTGGATCTCCGCCAGCCTTTCTTCCAATCGCTCCAGCTCCTCCGGATCGAATTGGAGCCGATCGCTTTGCCGTCGAAGCAGTGAAGCGGCTTCCTCGATTTGGGCCAATGCCGACTCCAGGAGCTCGGCAGATTCACTCAATCCACGATCAATTCTGGCCCACTCACGCAACCGAATCACATATTTTCCCAAGCGGCTGGCCAGGGCGTCTTCTCCCTCATAGAGGGTCTCGACCCCTTCCCTACAGCCCTGGTAGAGCTTCTCGGCATGTATGAGAATTTCTTTCCTGGCTTTGAGCTCATCCTCCTCTCCAACCTTGAGCTGGGCCCGTGAAATTTCGTCGGCCTGCTCCCTCAACTGCGCGGATTCTCGCTTGCGCCGCTCGAACTCTTCCCGGGCGTGCCTCAACCTTTCCCAGGCCGACTTGAGGGTATAATAGCGACTCTTCATCTCTTTGACTCTCTCTTCTAATTCGCCAAAACTATCCAGCAGGGCGAGATGGCTTTCGGACTTGAGCAGCGTGTGGTGCTCATGCTGGCCGTAAATGTGGATAAGATCGCCGCCGAGTTCCGAGAGAAGCCCTAGAGGGCCAAGGCCGCCGTTCAGGTAGATGCGATTCTTCCCAGAGCGCTGAACGACCCTCTTGATGACGAGCGACTCTTCATTTTCATGGCCCGATTCGCCCAGCTTCGCCCTGAGCCCTTCCGGCACCGGATCGAAAAGCGCTTCAACGCTCGCTTCCTCCTCCCCCTGCCGAATGATCTCCTGCGAGACCCGGCCGCCTCGGACCAGGGAAAGCGCGTTGAGAACCATGGTCTTGCCCGCGCCGGTCTCGCCCGTTAAGACATTGAGCCCGGCGCCCAGATCGAGGGTCACCTCATCCATAATGGCAAAGTTCTTGATGCGTAGCTCACGCAGCATGCCCGGGCCCGTTATCTCTCTCCCCATTTCAGCTTGTTGCGCAGAATGTCGAAGTAGCTTCGAAACGGCGCCCTGACCAGGGAAACCGGAACACCGTAGTCCCTGGCCTCTATCCGATCGCCGTTTCTGAGGACAACCCCTTCCATCCCGTCGGGGCTGAAGATGACCGTATTGCCGGCGGATCTGAGGGTCACCCGAATGACCGACCGATTCGAGACCACGATGGGCCGGTTCGTCAGCGTGTGAGGGCAAATGGGCGAGAGCACGATCGCCCCCAGGGAAGGATGGAGGATCGGTCCGCCGGCGGAGAGGGAATAGGCGGTGGAGCCCGTGGGAGTGGAAATGATCAGCCCGTCGGCCCTGTAAGTGCAGAGATACTCCTCCCCAATATAAGTCTCCAGATCGATAATCTTGGAGCGCGCCCCTTTGGTAATCACACCTTCGTTCAACACGCGGAATTTCTTCGTCGTCCCCTTTCCACTCTGGACCCGAATCTCCAGCGTCATCCTTTTTTCCACCACCACGTCCCCCGCGAGCGCCTTCTTGAGCGCCGATTCCAACTCATCCACGGCAACCTCGGTGATGAACCCCAACCCGCCTAAATTGACTCCGAGGATGGGGACATCCGGCCGTTCGACCAGGGAGGCGATGCTGAGGAGAGTGCCGTCCCCTCCCAGCACCACGATCAAATCCGCTTTCCGGGCAATTTCCTTCTTGGCGCAAGACTTTCCTCCCCGGGGCGAAATGCCTTCCTCGACCAGGACCTGTTTGCCCCTTTTCTTCAGCCAGGGAACGAGCCAACCCGCGACCTCCACGGCCTTGGCCTCGCCGTACTTTGCCACTAAGCCCACCACACGGATCATCTTGAAACCTCTCCTCCGGGGACCTTATCACAACGCCCCAAAAAAATTCCATGCAGCGGATACGCGCCGTTTCGCCGCTCTCACAAAGAGCCGAGAAACCCGGGGCGCGTCCGGTTCAAACAACCAGCTTCCGCAACCGCGAACTCACATAATCCACCGCTACGACCAAAACGATCAAAACCGTTACAATGGCGGATGCTTCCTGATACTGGAACGTCCTGAAGCTCGTGTTCATGAGATAGCCGATCCCGCCCGCGCCGATCAAGCCCAAAACCGCCGCGGCCCGGATATTGGTCTCCAAGCGGTAGAGCGTCAAGGAAATCAGATCCGGCAATACCTGCGGCAGGACCGCGAAGGTCAGCGTCTGGGCATAGCCGGCGCCGGTCGCCCGAACCGCGTCCACCACGCCTTCATCGATGTTCTCTACGGACTCGGAGAGGAGCTTTCCCAATACCGTCGTTGTGTGGATAAAGAGCGCCAACGTTCCGGCAAAGGCGCCGAGACCCACCGCGGCCACAAAGACGAGCGCGAGGGCAAGATCGGGGATCGTCCGGATAAAGTTGAGAACCGTCCGCGTAGCGTAGTAGACCCAGGGATGGGGAGTGGTATTCCGCGCCGCGAGAAAGCCGAGGGGAAAAGCGGCCATGAAGGCGAGAAAAGTGCCGGCCAGGGCCATCTGGACCGTCTCTATGGTGGCGCCAACAATCGTCTGGGGGAAGGTATTTTCCCACCACCTTTCCTTGATTCTTCGCTCCTCGGGGGAAGCGGGGACGGGCAGCAACAGAGTGGCGAGCGGCATCCGCTCGGGAAAAAAATAGCCCTTGGGATCGGTCACCTTGGAGAAATCCGGCGGGAGCATCCGCCCTAGGGTGGTCATGATTTCCGGAATTCCCCGAACCAGCTCCGCCGGCTTGACCCTCGCCCCCTCAAAAGACCACACGAGCAGGAGCGCCAGAAGCACGAGCAGGGAAAAAAAGCGCGGGCCTTTTTTGGGCGCAGGGGGCGCTTCATCGAGAATGTCCGGATCCCCGGCTTTGAAGTTTTTTTTCTCTCGCTTCATCGCGGTATCTCCTCAGAACAGAGTTTTCAGCACCTGTTTACCATCATTGGAGCCGTTTTGACCAGCCGCATAAAATCCTGTCGATTGACAGAAACGGAGATGATCTCTACTCTGATTTCGTGGAACCGTTTAAAAAAGTCCGTGGGAGCGTGAGGCCTCTCATTTTAGCCCTCCTGTGGTTTCTCATGACCCTGGGGGCTACCGGGCCGCTCTCTCCTTCCGAGAAGCGGCCTGGGGTGGTCTCCTTTGGGGTCTTCGGCGACCTTCCCTACACCGCCGCCGAAGAGGCCACCTTTCCGGAGCTCATCCAAGAAATGAACCAGGACCGCGAACTCGACTTCGTGATTCACGTGGGAGACTTCAAAGACGGCGGCTTCACCCGCTGCTCCGATCCCGTGTTCCAGCGCGCCAAGGCCTGGTTCGATCTTTCCCAGCATCCTCTGATCTACACCCCGGGAGACAACGAGTGGACGGACTGTCACCGCCTCGGCTTAGGAAAGTATGATCCACTGGAAAGATTAGCCAGGCTCAGGCAGATTTTTTTCGAGGGTGAACAGAGCCTGGGGCAAAGACCGTTACCTATCGTCCGGCAGAGCGGAGACCCCGCTTACACGGAATTTCGAGAAAACGCGCGCTGGATCATGGAGAGGGTCGTCTTCGCCACGCTGCACGTGGTGGGCTCCAACAATGATCTCGGACGCACCGCCAAAGGGGACGCCGCGCACCGGAAACGAATGACCGCCACGCTTTCCTGGATGAAAGACGCATTCGCCCTGGCGCGGACGCAGGGGATGGGAGCCGTGGTTCTCATGATGCAAGCCAATCCGAAATTCGACGAAAAGCCCGCGCGACGAACCGGATACAATGCCTTTCTGTCGGAGCTGGAGGCCGAGGCGCGGGAATTTAAAAAACCCGTGCTTCTCGTCCACGGTGACACCCACACATTCCGTGTGGATCGGCCGTTCGACGGCAAGCAGAACGGCCGTCCAGTAGAGAATCTCACCCGGTTGGAAACCTTCGGTAGCCCGCACGTGGGTTGGGTCAAGGTGACCATCGATCCAGACGCCGCCGCGCCTTTCAAGATCGAACCGGCGGGATTCGAGAAAAAATCTCGCCCCCCGGCCCCAAGCCCCTCCTAAAGAGGTCTTTCACGCTTCTCTTTGATAGATCTCTTCCACCGCAGCTTCCGTCAGCTCCTGAACGGGGCCGTCAAAAAAGATCTTCCCCCGATTGAGACCGACGATCCGGTCCGCGTACTCCCTCGTCAAATCCAAGGTGTGGAGGCTGACGAGCGCCGTGATCCCGTCCTCCCGGCAGACCCGCTTCAGGATGTCGAGAATCACCCGGGACAATTTCGGATCCAGGTTGGAAACCGGCTCATCCGCCAGGATGATCGCCGGGCTCTGCATCAGCGTCCGGGCAATCGCGACCCGCTGTTGCTCCCCGCCGCTCAGGGTATCGGCCCGCTTATAGGCGTGCTCCAGGAGCCCCACTCTCTTGAGATTACCGAGGGCACGGCGTCTCTCTTCCCGCGAAAAGAGCTTGAGGCAGCTCCTGAGCGCGGGTTGATAGCCCAATCCGCCCGCGAGGACATTTTCGATGACCGAAAGACGCTTGACGATATTGAACTGCTGGAAGATCATTCCGACCTTGCGGCGGAGCAAACGGAGCCGGGACCGATCCAATTTCGCCACGTCGACCCACGACCCGTTCCCATTTTCCATAAAGATCGCCGGTGGAATGAGAATCTCTCCTCGAGTGGGCTCAACGAGGCGATTGATGCAGCGGAGGAGCGTCGATTTACCCGCCCCGCTCGAGCCGATAATGCCCAAAAACTCCCCTTTTTCCACCTTGAGGTTGATTCCCCGAAGCACGGGAACGGAAGGTCCGAAGGACTTATAGAGTTCTTTCACTTCCAGGATGGTCATAATCAAGGCAAAAGGCAAAAGTAAAAAATGCGCTCTACTTTTTCCTTTTAACTTTTTACTTTCCCCCTTTCTTGAGCGCCTTTTTCAGGTTGATACCGGCAACGGCAAAGGCCTCCCTCACCGAGTCGTAATCGGCGTCCGTCGCCGGAACAAATCCGTCAATGCGATAGAGATCCCGGAGCATCTTTTTACCCGCCGGATCCCGGCTCAAGTCGAGAAAAGTCTTCTCGATCTTCTTGACCAGTTCCGGATCCAAGGCCTCACGGACGACAAGGTTATCCGCCGGGATCGGCTCAGAGTAGGCGATGGCGCGAATTTGCTTTTGTTCCTGAGGATCCTTGAGATACTGCATCCAAGCGGCGTCCGGGCTGTCGGGAAAGTTGGCGAAGGTGGCGCCCGCGTCCACTTTGCGGTTGAAGATTGCGAGGACCGTTGCGTCATGTCCTCCTGAATAAATGACCTTTTTGAAGTCTTTCACCGGGTCGATCCCCGCCTCTTTGAACATCTTGCGCGGGAAGACATGGCCGGAGGTCGACAAAGGGTCGGCGAATGCGAAAGTCTTGCCGCGCAAATCCTCGAGCTTTTGGATTCCGCTATCGCTCCGGGTGATAATGGCGGCGTAATAGTAGGGAGAGCCTCTCCGGTGGGACTTTAAAATGACTCTCACTTGGGCTTCGCCCTTGGCCAGGACATAAGACGCCGGGGTGAGAAACGCGATATCGAGCTTGCGGCTCCTGAGCGCTTCCACCACTCCGGTATAGTCGGTGGCCACAAAGGCTTCCACCTCCATGCCGAGTTTCTGCCTGAGGATTTCTACAATCGGCTGGGCGTTTTGGGCCACCTCCTGGGCGTTTTCCGCCGGGACAAATCCCACGCGGAGGACTTTTTGTTGCGTTTCCGGCTTGCCGCAGGCCAATAGCATCCAAGGCAACAAAAAGAAGAGCCGCCAAATAAACCTGCCCAATCTTTTTCCTTTGGCGCGTCGGCCCAGCATGTCTTCTTACCGGGCTTTGATCTCTAGGAGGAGTTGCTCGGCTTCCTTCTTGTGGATGGGATCGTCGGAAAGCTGGATAGGAAGCTGCTGCACGGCCTTGAGAGAACTGCGAGCAAGCTCGGAGTTCCCAACGGCCATGTGAGTCTTGGCCAGCTCTAAACGATGTACGATAACCGTCGGATTGAGAGAAACCGCCTTCGTCAAATATTCGACCGATTTTCCCATGTTTCCCTTAGGAATGGAACGCCGCAAGAACACAGAGGTCAAGAGCCGTTTCGCCTGCCCGATTTCCGCGACCCGCCGGTGCCAGACCCCATAGATATGATAGGCGTAGCCGTTTTGAGGATCCAGGCGGATCGCCTTTTCTACTTCTGTTTGAATCTCCTGCGCCAGGTCGATCTGCTTGGAAATAGACGATTCCGTAGCGATCTTTCCTAAAGAGACCGCCACATAGAAGTGACCCCATGTTGAGGCGGGGTCCGCCTTCATCGCCCTCCGCGCGTACTGTTCCGCCATGCGGTATTGTCCCAGCCTCTTCTCGCGCCCATCCGGCTCCGGAATCATGTCGCCAAAATCGATATAGATGCGCGAAATCTTGGAAAGCGCTTCGTGATGCGCCGGATCCCCATCGGGGATTTTCAGAAGCTCTCTGAGCGCCTCCTTCGGCTTGAAGTCGGAATAGAGGGCATCCGCTTTTTGAAGCAACCGGGAGTTCTCCGATCCGTCCTCTGCGCAACGGGGACATCCCACCCTGCCCTCCGCCAGCCGATGAGAATCGGCCAGGATAATCGGTTGCTTGACAAAAGCCGCCCAAAGAATGCTCAACAGAATGAAAAACAATGGCTGTAGCATTTCACTTTATCGGCGTAGACCGCCCATCCTCATCGATAGCCACATAGACCACTTCGGCCTCGGTGACCCGGACTTTCTGTCCGGGTTGATGGAACCGCTCGGATTCCACTTCCACACGAACGGTGAGAGAGGTCCTTCCCTCACGAACGAGCGCCGCATAGAAACTGACCACATCCCCCACATACACGGGAGAAATGAACTCCACTTCGCGCATCGCCTTGGTCACAAAGTTCCTGGGGACGTGCCGATGCGCGGCAATGGCGCCGGCCAAATCGATATGACTGAGAATCACGCCCCCAAAGATCGTCCCTCGGGCGTTGGTGTCCCGGGGGAGCATGCTCACTCTCAGGGTAAGCTCTCGGACCGACATGTCATTCACTTAGAAAAGAAAGATGGAAAAAGCGGCCGGCCCTGGAAGCGGGTAAGGACATCACAGACCGGACTACACGGTGGTCAGCCAGCGCGCATACTTCGCGTCTTTACCCTTGGTGATGTCAAAAAAGGCCTGCTGCAGATCCAAGGTCACCGGCCCCGGCCGGCCGTTGCCGATTTTGCGGTTGTCCACCTCGCGGATGGGAGTCACCTCTGCGGCCGTGCCGGTAAGAAAGGCCTCGTCGGCCGTGTAGAGTTCGTCCCGGGTGAAGCGCTCTTCCTGGACCGGATAGCCTTTGTCCCGCGCGATTTCGATCACCGAGTCCCGAGTGATTCCTGGAAGAATCGAGGTGAGCGGGGTTGTTTTGATCCGTTGCCCCCGCACCATAAAAATATTTTCTCCGCTGGCCTCCGCGACATACCCCTCCGTGTCCAACATGATCGCCTCGTCGTAACCTGCTTTTTTCACCTCGTTCTTCGCCAGAACCGAGTTGATATAATTCCCCGCCACCTTGCTCTTGGTCATCATGACGTTCACGTGGTGGCGGGTATAGGAGGAAATCTTGGCGCGGATGCCATTCTTGATTCCCTCATCTCCCAGGTATGCCCCCCACGACCAAACGGCAATGATCACGTGGAGGGCATTATCGGGCGCGTAGAGACCCATCTCGCCCAAACCGACAAAGGCCAAGGGGCGTATGTAGCACTCCTTGAGTTCATTCGCCTTGATGACATCCACAATGGCCCGCTCCATCTCAGCCGCGGTATAGGGAAGCGGGAACCCCAGGATCTGCCCGGAGTCCAAGAACCTCCGGTTGTGTTCAGCTAAACGAAAGATGGCCGACCGGCCGTCCGCCAGGGCATAACAACGGATCCCCTCGAAATAACCGGTCCCGTAGTGGAGCCCATGGGCCAATACATGGACCTTGGCATCCTTCCACGCGACCATTTCGCCATCCATCCAAATCTTTTTGGTCTCCAATGACATTGAATCTCACCGATCTCAACAGCCGCTGAGGGGCCTTCCCCCGGCAACCATTGTAATGAACCTCTTGGCATCATTATCCCATCGAAAAAAAAGGCCACCACGGGACCCGTGGTGGCCCGGATAAGATGGCCTTTTTCTTATAATCCTTTTTTAAGGCCGGGGGCAGGCTTGAACCCTACGGTCCGGCTCGCCTTGATATTGATCACGGCTCCGGTCTGTGGATTCCTTCCCTTTCTCGCCTTACGCGAGCGCACGCTAAAGGTCCCGAAACCAGGGACTTGAAAGCGCTTCGCCTTCCTGATTCCTTTGGCGATGCCGGAGAAGGTAGCGTCCACAGCCTCGCCCGCTACTCTCTTGCTGATACGGGCCGTCTTGGCCACTGCATCAATGAGCTCGGCTTTTGTCATCTTTCTTTACCTCCTTCTTATGATGGTTACGACGTGAAGTATGCCGCACGCCCGTCTTCCAACCTCAAGCCCACAGGAGCCCTTCCGAACAGGCGCCTATACTTCCGAATCCAAACGGAAATGTCAAACAAAAAAAATCCGATTTCGAAACAATCACCGAGACGCTTTCCGGCTTGAACTTTTCGTCATGGGAAACCAGAAAAAAAGGCGCAGAACCGCAGTGCCGGTCATCCCTGGAGCGTCGCGAGTCTTTCGTAGAGCAAGCCGTAACGGATTCCTTGATCGCTCACCACCGCTTCTTCCATAGAGAACCGAGTCATGATTCTCTGAACCAACACCGCTCCGGCGAAAATCACATCGGCCCTTTCCGGCTCCAAGCCCGGAATCTCTTTTCGCCCGGCGATCGTCGTGCTTTTAAAAAGCTCGACCTGCCGCGCCACCTCGGCCCGGCTCAAGCGGCTGCCGTGGACTTCACTATGAGAATATTGCTTGAGCCGCTTTGCCACTGCGGCCAGGGTGGTAAAGGTGCCGGCGATGCCCACCATGGCATCAAAGCGGGCCCAATTTCCCCAATGGGTTCTGAGAAGTTCCAACTCCTGATCTACAACCACGATCGCCTTAGAGTATTCCTCTTCCCGTACCGGATCCGAGCGAAGAACGCGCTCGGTCAGCCGCACGGAGCCTATATCCAGGCTCACCCAACGGTCCAGTTTGCCCCGGCGGCCCCAGATGAGCTCGGTGCTTCCTCCACCGACATCGACGACCAGGAGTTCTTCGGCTCCGAGCTCCAAACCCTTCTCTACGGCCAGATAGGAATAGGAAGCCTCTTCTTCGCCCGAAAGCACACGGAGCTCCAGATCCAGCTCTTGCTTGAGTCTGGTCTTGAACTCCTCCCGGTTCCGAGCGTCTCTGAGCGCGCTGGTCCCGACGACCGCGATCTCCTCCGCAGCTAAATCAGAACACCGCTTCACATATCCCCGGAGCACTTGAAGGCTCCGCTCTTGCCCCGGGAGTCCGAGGAGGCGCGCGCGGTCTACCCCTTCGCCGAGCCGCGGGATCTCCGCGCGGTCCTCCAAAACCGAAAATGATCCATTCTCTCTCAGCTCTACGATGAGAAGAAGGATTGTGTTGGTGCCGATATCAATCGCGGCAAATCTCTTTCCGGCCATTTGCGCTATGGAACAAGAGGCGGCGCGGAGATCCCGCAGGAACCGGTTTCGAGGTCCAGGGCGCTGGCCCAGGCGTCCATATCCGCGAGCGCCCTCCGCGCCATCAACTCCTTTTTCATTCTGCCCCGCGCTGGAACAGCAATGGAAGGAAGGAGACCGAAGTTGACATTCATGGGCTGAAAATTTTTCCGCTGCGAATCCGTAATATAGCGGAGAATGGACCCCAAGGCGGTGGTCCCGGGCGGAATGACCGGCTCTAGGCCTGAAACCATCCTCGCGGCGTTGATGCCGGCCAGGAGACCGATGGCCGCCGACTCTACGTAACCCTCGACCCCGGTGATCTGCCCCGCAAAAAAGAGCTCGCACCGTCCCCGCCACTGGAGCGTGGGCAAAAGATGGCGCGGGGAATCGATAAAGGTATTGCGGTGGAGGCTCCCGAGACGGACAAACTCCGCCTTTTCCAAACCCGGAATCAGAGGGAAAACTCGCTTCTGTTCCGGATAGGTCATCTTGGTCTGAAAGCCTACCAGATTGTAGAGAGTCCCCTCGCGGTTCTCCTGTCTCAACTGGACCGCCGCAAAGGGTTTTTTTCCCGTGCGGGGATCGATCAATCCCTGCGGTTTCATGGGACCGAAAGCAAGCGTCTCTTTCCCGCGCTCGGCCATCTCTTCGATGGGCATACACCCCTCAAAGGGGACAAATCGTTCAAAACTGCGGGTTGGAATTTTTTCCGCGGCCAGGAGCGCCTCCACGAAGCGGTGGTATTCTTCCCGCGTCAGGGGGAGATTCAGATAGTCGTCCCCATCGCCATAACGGGAGGCCCGAAAGGCGACCTCCAGGTTGATGGATTCCTGAGTGACGATAGGAGAAATGGCATCGTAAAAATAGAGATGCTCCGACCCCAGGAGCGAAGCCAGTTGGCCGGAGAGCGCGGGAGAGGTTAAAGGACCGGTCGCGAGGATGACCACGCCGGAAGGGATCCCTATCGCCTCTTCTCTGAAAATCCTAACCTGAGGGAGGCCTTCAATCGCCCGGGATACAGCCCGTGAGAAACCTTCACGATCCACCGCCAGCGCGGACCCGGCCGGGACCTGATGTTCCTCCGCGGCCCGGAGAATCAGCGACCCCAGCCGGCGCATCTCCTCTTTCAACAGCCCCGCGGGGGCTGTAAGAGAGCGGGAGCGAAGCGAGTTACTGCAGACGAGTTCCGCCAGCCCACCGGTCGCATGAGCCTCGGTCATTTGCCGGGGCCTCATCTCGTAGAGCTCTACCCTCACGCCGCGACGGGCGACCTGCCAAGCCGCCTCGGAACCAGCCAAGCCGCCGCCGATGATCCGTACTACGGGATTCATCTGAGTCACTCCACAAGCTGGACCTTATAATCGCAGCTTTCCTTGCGACAGCGCCGTGATCGCCCGGCTCGCTTGGTCACCTTTTCCAAAAGAATGGATTCTCCGCACTGAGGACAGGCCTCGCCCACCGGACGCTCCCAGGAGGCGAAACGGCATTCCGGATAACGATTGCAACCGAAGAAGAGCTTGCCGCGACGGGATTTCTTCTCGAGGAGCTGGCCTTCCTTACACTCCGGACAGGAGATCCCGAGAGTCACCGGTTTTTCTCGGGGACGGATGTTCTTGCATTCCGGATAGCCGCTGCAGCCAAAAAACTGGCCGTACTTGGACCACCGGGTCTGCATTGGGCGGCCGCACAGGTCGCAGTTTTCCTGGACCCCGACCTCCTCGGCCACCTGGACTTCGCCGTCCGCTTTACGCGTGAAATTCTTGGTGCTCTTACACTCGGGATAACGGGGGCAGGCCAGAAACTCGCCGTTCCGCCCCCACTTCACGACCATCATCGCCCCGCATTTCTCGCAGGCAATATCCGTCGGCACTTCCTGGCCCTTCACGTCCCGCATCTCTTTCTCGGCCTTTTTCAAGTCGCGCGAGAACGAGGTGTAAAAACGCTTCATGGCCTTGGTCCAGTCTTCTTTTCCCTCTTCGACTTTGTCCAAAATATCTTCCATGCCGGCGGTGAATTCCACATTGAGAATATCGGGAAAAGAATCCACCAAAAGATCGGTGATGAGAAATCCCAGCTCCGAGGGCGCGAGCGATTTTCTCTCGTCCATGACCACATATTCCCGGTCCAGGACATTGGAAATAATCGACGCATAGGTTGACGGCCGGCCGATGCCATTTTCGTCGAGCTCCTTGATCAGCGTGGCTTGCGTAAAGCGGGGAAGCGGCTGGGTGAAGTGCTGACGCGGGTCCAGGGAGAGGAGCTTAAGCCGGTCTCCGGCTTTGAGGTCCGGAAGGGTTCCCTCCTCATCGGATTCCTCCTCGCCCGCTTCGTCTTTATCGACCTTCTCGTCCCGGCCCTCCATGTAGACTTTTATAAAGCCGTCGAACTTGAGCTGCTGCCCCGTGGCCCGGAAAAGGGATTCCCCGACCGGGATGTCGAAGGTCGTCTGATCGAACAGGGCGGGAACCATCTGGCTGGCGACAAACCGGGACCAAATCATGGAGTAGAGAGCGAAGGCCTCACGCCTGAGATATTTCCGCACCCGTTCCGGCGTGTACTCCATGGAAGTCGGCCGGATCGCCTCATGGGCGTCCTGCGCCCCTTTTTTGGAGCGGTAGGCGACCGGTTTCTCCGGCAGATATTTCTGACCGTATTGTCCCTGGATGAATTGCCGCACGGCGCTCAGGGCGTCAGCGGAGACTCGCGTCGAATCCGTGCGCATGTAAGTGATGAGCCCGACCGAGCCATCCGGACCCAAATCCGCCCCCTCGTAGAGATGCTGGGCGATCTGCATCGTCCGCTTGGGCTGAAAGCCCAGTTTTCTTGCCGCTTCCTGCTGAAGCTTGCTGGTCACGAAGGGAGGCGTCGGAAAACGGCGCCGCTCTTTCTTTTCCACCTTGCCAATGGTCCATGAAGCCCCTTCCATGGATTTCATAATTTCTTGGACCAGCGATTCCTGTTCCAGCCGAAATTTCTTGTTGTCGATCTTGTTGCCGCGCCATTGCACCAGGCGCCCCTCAAAAGAAGGCGGCAGCCTGCCCTCCAACATGGCGGTGAGAGACCAGTATTCTTGCGCGACAAAGGCGCGGATCGCTTTTTCCCGCTCGCAGACGAGCCGCACGGCGACGGATTGGACTCTTCCGGCGCTCAGTCCCCGGCGCACCTTCTTCCACAGAATCGGGCTGATCTGATAACCCACGAGACGATCCAGGACCCTGCGGGCGATCTGGGCGTCGAACTTATTCCGATCCAACTCCTGCGGATGGGCAATCGCCTCCCGAACCGCCTTCTGGGTTATCTCATTGATCAGGACGCGGTGGAATTTTTTGTGGTCTTTGCCGAGCTGACCCGCGATGTGCCAGGCGATCGCCTCGCCCTCGCGGTCGGGGTCCGAGGCCAGGTAGATATTCTCTTTTCCTTTGGCCGCCCGCCGGAGCTCTTCGACAATCTTCTTCTTGCCCTGGATCACTTGGAAGTCCGGAGCGAACCCTTTCTTGATGTCCACCCCCAGCTTGCTTTTGGGCAGATCGACGACGTGGCCCACGGAGGCCTTGACTTGAAAATCGCCGCCCAGGTATTTCTCCAGCGTCTTGGCCTTAGCGGGCGATTCCACGATGACTAGATTTTTCGCTGCCATAATTTATTCCACAGATTGCAAATTCTAAATTTGAGAGCCGAAATTCGGAATTGTCAAGCCCCCCTGAATCTCTTTCCCGGCATCTGCTTCACCAGTCCCCGGATCTCCAGATCCAAAAGGAGCTCCGAGACTCTGGCTGAAGAGAGGCCGCTTGTCTGAATCAGCTCATCGATCTGGAGCGCGCTCGACAGGAGAGACTCGAGGATCGCCTTGGCCTCCCCGGAGAGGTCCACCGGTAGAGGAGGCGCGCTCGGCGCAGTTCGGGCCCGCTCCAAAAGCTGCGGGGCGATCTCCTCGACGACATCCTCAGCCCTCTCCACGAGCTTCGCCCCTTCCCGGATCAACCGATGGGTGCCGCGGCTGCGGCTTAACCCGGCTTCCCCGGGAACAGCAAAGACCTCCCGGCCCTGCTCCACGGCCAGACTCGCCGTGATCAAGGAGCCGCTCTTCTCCGTCGCTTCTACCACGATCACTCCCAGAGAGAGACCGCTGATCAGGCGATTGCGCGCCGGGAAATTAAAAGGAAAAGGGGGAGTGCCCATGGACAACTCGGAAAGGATCGCTCCCCGGCCGCAAATCTCGGCGTAAAGTCCCCCGTGTTCCGGCGGATAAACCACGTCCACTCCCGAACCCAGAACGGCTATGGTCCTTCCTCCAGCCTCTAGCGCCGACTGGTGAGCTTGTCCATCGATTCCCCGGGCCATACCGCTCACTACGGTAAAACCCATCTGAGCCAAACTACTAGAGAGTTGTCGAGTCATCCTCAAGCCGTATTCGCTCGCGCTGCGCGATCCCACGACGGCCACAGCTTTTTCATCCTCGCTCCGAAGCTCTCCCTTGAGATAGAGCGCCGGCGGCGGGTCAGGAATCATCCGGAGCCGGCCCGGATAGTGACTGTCCGTATAGGGGAGGATGGCCACCCCGGCTTCGAACGCCCGATCTATTTCCTTCTCGATCTCTTCCCATCCGGAAAAGTTCAAAATCCCCTCGATGGCCGGGCGATCCAGACCTGGGACTTGAGTGAGTTCTTCCTCCGACGCGTCGAACACCGCCGTGGGTTGGGTGAAGTGTTCGGCGACTCTTTTAAATCCCACGCCACCCAGTCCCCGGATCCGGCTCAAGGCCAGCCAAAAAGCGTATTCTTCCATCATCCCGCCGAGATCGACAAAGAGGCCCTCTGTGAACTAGCCATGGCTCAATCATATCCCCGGGAGGTTTGTCAACCTGAGGTCTCTAAACTCGAATGGATGAGAAAAGGAAAACTATCTTAGCCTAAAATCGATTTCAACTCCAGATTTCCACAGAAGGCACGCTTTCTCCGAGCAAAACCAGCGGCTCAGAAAAAAGAGAAAAGAAAGGCCCGAGGCCAGGGGACATGCATGAGCTGGTCAAAGATGCCGTAAACGAAACCCCAACAAAAAAGAGAGAGGCCCAGAGAAACCGGCCAACCCGCGCCGTAAATTTTACTATAGACAAGGACAAAAAGGGGAACTGCAATTAAAAACCCGACGAGAAGAATGCCCACGTAGAAACCCAAAATCCAGCTCCAGATCTCCAGATTGCCCCACCGGCTATCGGACTTGACCTGGGGGGTTTCGAAGGCGATGCCCGCCGGCGCCGGCGGCGACTCGCTGGTTGATTTGAATTCCGACACCAATTGAAAGATCGCTAAAACAATCCCTACGCCTCCCAATAGGAGGACGATAATCGAGGCGCGCAAGGTCCACTGGGATGCCACGAAAACGGCGCCGATGAGCACCAAGAAAATAAACAGGCTAAAAAGCCTCTTCTCCAAGATCAAGCTATCCTGGCTCATGATTTCGCCCTAGTTAAGCAGCTAGAGCCCTCTTTTTCTCCAATCGCTCTTTCCAGATGGGAAAGGCGAACGAGGCCGCAACCAGCACTAAAAGGGCGACGACTCCGGGACGCAACAGCCACTCCATCCCGAAACGGGCCACCGAGAGCCAGAGATAAAGCTCCATCTTCGCTCCCAGCACGAGTCCCAAAATCAGGGGCGGCCTGGGCCACCCATAGCGCCGCAGCAGAAAACCTAAAAACGAGAAGAATAAAAGGGTTATAAGGTCGTAACTGGAGAAGTTCGCGGCAAAGGCCCCGATGAAGACAAATACCAGGATCGGAGGAACGAGGGTGTAGAAAGGCACGAAGCAGGCCTTGGCGAGCGGCCGCGCCAGGGCCATGCATAGGGCGACGGCGATAATATTGGAGATGGTAAGAGTCCAGATCACCGCAAAGGTCAAATTGAGCTGCGAGGTGAGCATATCCGGTCCCGGTTGAATTCCCACCGCGGTAAAGGCGACGAGGATAAGCGCCGTCGAGGTCCCTCCGGGTATGCCAAAGGCCAGCGTAGGAATATAGTCTCCCGCCTCTTTGGAGTTGTTCGCCGCCTCCGGGGCGATGACTCCGCGGATGTCTCCCTTGCCGAACTTCTCCGGATTTTTTTCCGTCTGCACGGCATGGGCATACGCGAACCAATCGGCCACGGAGCTGCCCAGGCCGGGGAGAAACCCGACCCAGAGGCCGACCGCCGAGGCCCTGACCAGCAGCCACCAGTGGCGAAAACAATCTTTGATTCCTTCCATAAAGCCTTCGCCGAATTCTTGTGATTCAGCGATCGTGCTCTTCCGACTGGCCAGATCGATCATCTCAGGAACGGCAAACATTCCCAGAGCCACAAGGACGAGATTAATGCCTTCCCATAGGTAGGTTTGATCAAAAACAAATCGGGGCACCCCTGATTTTGGGTCCAGACCGACGGTTGCGATCAGGACTCCGAGTATTCCGGCCAGAAGACCTCGAATGGGCGCATTCCCGCTCAATACTCCCACCATCGTGATGCCCCAGAGACACATCACGAAAAACTCGGGTGAGCCAAAGGAGAGAACCAAGGGACGGAGGAAAGGAAGCGAGGCCAGTAAAACCACCGGACCGATCAAACCCCCGAGGAGCGAGGCCATAAAAGAGGCGCTCAACGCCCTCGCGGCTTGTCCCTGCTTGGCCAATGGATAGCCATCGAGGATGGTGGCCTGGGAACCCGCTCCGCCGGGCACCGAGATGAGTATGGAGGTAAAGGCGCTGGCCGTATTACCCACGGCGTCAAACCCCACCAGCAGGGCGATCACCGCATAGGGGTCTTTCATGGTCATGACGAAGGGAAGCATGATCGCCAGAGTGGAGGGGCCGCCGATTCCGGGCAAAAACCCCACCGCGCTGCCGAGGAGGAGACCGAGGGTCATCCAGCCGAAAGACTCCAGAGTGAGAATGCCAAGGAAACCGTCGAGGGCGGCCTCAAGCATAGATGGGCACCTCTAACAATGGCTTAGGCGTGACGGACGTGAAAATCCAATCTGATCTACTTTTCCATCCCTATCCCAAGGGCAGTCCATACTTCTTGCGGATGTAGGTGAGATAATTCTCGACCTCTTTGGTGATCGTCGTGGCCTCTCGCACCATCGTCTCCGCCTCCTCTCCCGGCATAACTCCCCAGACCTCTCCGAAGAACTTATTACCCTGGCTCTTAAACTCCGGATCTTCGGCCATCTTGACGAAAGCCTCACGGAGAATTTTCACAATTGGCTCCGTAGTCCCTTGGGGCGCAACTAAGACTTTATCTATCAGAGACGGCCCAACCCAGTTTTGGTAAGCCTGCCACGGCGTTCCGGTGGGACGCTTAGATCCCAAAAGCTCCTGAAAGGTTGGAATATCGGGAAAATCGCTTCGACGCCTGGTATCCTGCTGCGTCACCGGATCCACAACACCCTCTTTGATTAAATCTTTAATGATCTTCCCATTGCTGGTGCCCCACATATCGATCTCACCCTGGCGCAACGCCAGCGCCAGCTCCGCGGTGCCTGGATAACCATAGATCCAACGGCCATTCCATCCCAAAAACTCCGCGCCCCACAGAGTCATGGAGAGCCATGTCCGGATGCCATCGGTGTCACCCACCACTATCGGTTTGGCTTTCGGATCCATAAGACGGGCCTTGGCATCCCTTCGGATCATCACCACAGTCCCGCCCCGAGGAATCGCCCCAATGGCCCTGAACTTTCGCGGATCGTACTTCACCAGTGGACCTCCACGGATAAACGTGGTCATTCCCGAAGAAGAGTCCTGGAGCAGCGTCAGGCCATCCGGCTTGGCCTCACTGGCGAAGATGTTATTGGGAACTGCTCCGCCTCCACCCGGCATGTTCTGGACAATGGTCTGGGGATTACCAGGGATGTACTTAGGTAAAAACCGTCCGGCCAGACGAGCCGCTGAATCCGTGCCGCCGCCCGCGCTCGAGGTGACAATGATCTTGATCGTCTTTCCTTCGTAGTAGGGTTTTTCCGATGCGGCACTCGCGTTCGATCTGACTAGGAAAAACATGAATCCCGTGACGCAGATGATTCCTAAAGTACGCCGGAGTTTCCACTTCATATGTCTACCCTCCTAATACCTTCACACGTCCAGCCGGAAACGCTCAGAGGAGACGAGCTTGTGGCCACACCCTTTATATAGCTTCGATCTCTTTGTCAACCGCGATGGTTCTTCCTGATCCGCCGATAAGGGGCGTCTGCGGCGTTGGAACTTCAGGCCCGCATCCTCACGTACTGCCTTGTACGCTGCGGTGCGGGCCTTCGTCCCGCCTTGCATCCGCCTCCTTCTCGACGGCCAGGCTTCCAAGCTGTTGCGAGCTATCTACCGATTATGGTTCTGAGTCTCCAGCCTGAGAAGCCGTCTCTTCCATTTCAGTCCCAAAGAGTAACCGCCCAGGCCGCCATCGCTCCGAACGACCCGGTGACAGGGAATAACAATGGGGATGGGATTTCTCGCCAACGCATTGCCTACTGCCCGAGTCGCCCCAGGTCTTTCCGCTTGCTCGGCCACCCATCGGTAACTCCGAACCTCGCCGTAGGGAATCTCGGCTGCGGTCCGCAAAACAGCCCGGGTAAAAGGAGATAGCTCCTTAAGATCGCACGGAACGGAAAAAGAGCGGAGCCTCCCGGCAAGATAGGCTCTGAGCTCCTTTCCAGCGGTCATCTTCCAGCGCCGGGCGCGGGCCCCCTCAGCTCCTTGTCGAGGGTGAAGCGGGGCGCGGCTCTCTTTGGCCTGAAACCGCACTCTCTTGACGCCGGCCTCGGTCGTGTCAATAAAGAAGCCGATTCTCACTTCTTCCTCCTTTTCTTCATTCCTTTATCCCTGCCCTTTGGCCTTTTTATCCGTGGGGTTTTTTTCTCTTCTTCCCTCCTGGCCCGGAACACCAGGCGCAGCGGCGCGCCCTCCATCTCCAACGCCAGGCGCCATTGATGGATCAGGTAGCGCTCATAAGCGGGAGTGACTCCGCCGGGAGAGTTCACAAAGACGGTGAACGTCGGAGGTCGGACTGCCGTCTGAGTGGTATAGAAAAACTTGACTTCTCGTCCCCGATAGAGGGGCGGTGAATGGCCGCCCACAATCCGTCGCAGAGTCTCGTTGAGCCTCGAGGTCTGGATCTTCAGTTGGTACGAGCGGGCGACCCGCTTGACCGCAGCGGTCATTTCGCGGAGCCCTTCGCCCTTAAGGCCGGAGATCAAGACCAGCGGGGCGAAATCGACAAACGGAAATTTCCAGTAAACCCGCTCGCGATAGGATCGAGCGTTGCGCTCTTCACCGGCGACCAAGTCCCATTTGTTCACGGCCAGGACCAGCCCCTTCCCGCGCTGCGCAATATAGGAGAGGATCTTTGCATCCTGGTCCGTGACTCCCTCCGCGCCGTCCAGCAGGTAGACCACGAGGTCGCTCCGGTCGACGGAACGGAGAGACCGGATCACGCTGTGGCGCTCCAGCCCATCGGTCACCCTCGCTCTGCGGCGGATGCCGGCCGTGTCCACCAACAGGCAGGGATCTCCGCCCAAAACGAAAGGGCTATCCAGGGCATCCCGGGTCGTGCCGGGAGTCGCGTCGACCACAGACCGTTCGTAACCTAAGAGCCGATTGACCAGGGTCGATTTTCCCGAGTTGGGCCGCCCCACAATCGCTATGGAGAGAGGAGCCGCTTTCGCCTCTTCGTCCTTGCTTCCTTCAGGAATGGCCGGGAAGCTCTTCACCATTCGGTCCATCAGCTCTGACAGTCCTAATCCATGCTCGGCGGAAAGGGGAAAAATCTCTTCCCGGCCCAATTCATAAAACTCATAGAGAAGGTTTTCTTTCGGGGGAGTATCGAGCTTATTGACCGCAAAAAAGACCGGCTTGTGGATCGGTCTCAAAAGCCGGGCCACCTCCCGATCCACGGGACTGAGACCGGCCTTGCCGTCCAGGAGATAGAGAATCACGTCCGCCTCTTCCATGGCCAATCGGGCCTGCTCCTGAACCGCCTCATCGAGCGGGCTTTCCGGATCCAGCTCAAAACCGCCGGTATCGACCACGATATACTTTTTTCCATCCCACTCCGCCGCACCGTAGTTGCGATCCCGAGTCACTCCCGGAAGAGGGTCCACGATGGCCTTTCGTTCGCGGATCAACCGGTTGAAAAGCGTCGATTTCCCGGCATTGGGCCGGCCCACGAGAGCGAGAAGGGGCAAATCTCGGGAAGATCGGGAAGAGTGGGGCGCTGATTGAATCTTGGCCATGTCACAAACCCAGTTCGTTTAAGGTGCCGGGATTCTGAGTCCAATCCCGGTCGACCTTGACGAAGAGCTCGAGAAAAAGCCTCCAGCCCAGAATTCCTTCCAGCTCTTCCCGCGCCGCCTTGCCGATTTCCCTGAGCATCGTCCCCCGGTTGCCGATCAGGATCGGCTTATGGGATTCCCGATCCACATGAATAGTGGCTTTGATCACGATGAGACTCTTCTCCTCCTTTTCGGTAAACTCATCGATCGTCACGGCGGTGGCGTAAGGGACCTCCTGGCGGGTAAGAAGAAAAATCTTTTCCCGCACGATCTCGGCAGCCAGAAAACGCTCCGTCTGATCCGTGACTTCCCCTTCCGGATAATAACGCGGCCCTTCGGGAAGCCGCTTGACGATCAGTTCCAAAAGGAGTTCGAGATTTTCTCCCTGAAGCGCGCTCACGGGAACGATCTCCGCTCCGGGCAGGAGCCGGGAACAGCGCTCCATCAACGGGAGGAGCTTTCCCTTGGAAACGAGATCTATCTTGTTGAGCACCACCAGGGTCTCCGCCGAGCTTTCCCGGAGCAGCCGGGCGATATCCTCGTCCTCACCCCGAATTCCTTCGCGCGCATCGATGACCCAGAGGATTCCGTCCACATCATCTCTTAATGTCTTTAGGGCAGTCGCGACCATTCGCCGGTTCAAAAGCGAACGGGCACGGTGAATCCCGGGCGTATCGAGAAAAACCACTTGCGCATTGGGCAGGGTTTTGATGCCCTTGATCTGGTTGCGCGTGGTCTGGGGCCTGGGAGTGACGATCGCCACTTTTTCTCCCAGGAGTTTATTGAGGAGAGTGGACTTCCCGACGTTCGGGCGGCCCACAATGGCCACAAAACCCGAGCGGTGGGAAGGAGGCTGCTCAACGGAGGGAAGGGATTCATCAGACATGGCTTAATGGTCTATTATGACCGGCTCCGACTGGCAATACCAGGCTCGCCGTCGCTCCTTGAGACCCCTCTTCGGTTGGTGTTGAATAGAGGCCATGCCATTTCACTTTACTCCGCTCATGAAAAAACAGCTGACTCGCCGGGCGCTCCGAATGCTGGATCTCTCCATCGGCCGTTTTCCGGAACTCCAGGGAAAGGCCATGACCGTGGGCCACACCCGCTCCAACCTCGGCAGCGCCATCGTGCCCCGAGAAATCGGGCCTCAAACCCGTTGGATGATCCGGCTGAAAGTGAAAGGGCTGAGCTACAACACCATCGGCCATGAATTGACGCATCTCACTCAGGGCCTGGCGCAAATCCCCCGGTCGGAACGCCACAAGGGCGCCCGGACGAGAATCCCGGGGGGAGAAAAACAATGCGACATCTGGACGTTGGCGCGAAGCCCACTTTTCTGCGACGAAGCGCCCGGCTACTTGAAATTGCCGCGCCGGATCAGGGAAAACTGGCCCCCCTATGCCAAACGAGTCCGCGCGCTCTGCAGCGCCGCCATAAGAAAAAGAGGGAAGATCCGCCTTTACATCCGCTGGCTGGAAGAAGAGTTTAAAAAACTCGCCCGCGAGCCTTTGAAAGAAAGACCCGCAGAGGCGCAAAGAAGCTTGCCCTTTGGAAAATAGGAGAAGCGCGAAGCGGTCTCTCGCTACAATGCCCCGACGGCCGTTTGGGTGCGCGGCCTGCTCCAAAACAGATACGGCGTGACGCCCGAGACCATGGAGCGGCAGGATTAACCGACGAATTCCAAGCGTAGGAGCTCGAAAGTGCGCACCCCGGTCGGCGTCCGCACTTGGATTTCATCTCCGACCGATTTCCCGATCAGGGCGCGAGCGACGGGGGAGCTGACGGATATCTTTCCGTTCTTGGGCTCGGCCTCGTGGTCCCCCACGATCTGATAGACGACCTTGTCACCGCTGTCTTCGTCTGCGAGCGTCACCGTAGCGCCAAAAACGACCTTATCTCCGGAGAGCTTGGCAATCTCGATCACCTGAGCGCGCGCCAGCCGGTCTTCAGTCTCACGGATCTGGACGTCCAGGAGCGATTGCCGCTCCTTGGCGGCGTGGAACTCCGCATTTTCCGAGATATCGCCGTGTTCCCGCGCCTCCTCGATGTCCTGAACCACTTTCGGCCGCTCGACGCCCTTCAGGCGCTTGAGATCTTCCATCAAGCGCTGGTAGCCTTGGGAGGTCATTGGAACGTTGGAATCCTGAGTCGCCATAACCCTGCTCCTCGCTTAAAAAAAAACCCCTCGGAAAATGCTCCCGAGAGGCTCTCATATCTCAGCACTCGCTGCTGTTTATTTGACAGGCCCGGTTCGAAGGCTAAGTTTACCATGCCTCCTAGATAAATCAACCGGCACCTTACCTCTGATTGCATCCCAAATTAAGGGGCCTTGGGGCGAGTCTTCGGGCCGTGGCCAAAGAGGGAATAGGGAAGTCCGGCGAGCTATTTAAGAAAAAGCCTTTTTAGAATGACGTGAGTGGAAAAGCAAATCAGAGTCGGATAGATAAGCATCAGCGCGCCCAGGTACAGGGGAGCCGGCAGCCATTGTTGGGGTGCCTCGATCATCCCATACACCCAATTGATATTTTCCTCGGGACCGGTGACCCCATAAGTCAGGGGGAGAATGATCCAACCCAAGACGGCCTGATACTTCCAGGCTCGAACATCGTAGCCAAGCTTGCCGAGAGCCCAGAGTTGAATGATCGGAAGCGCGACGTGAAACAAGGACAGTGCCCGAATAAAAACAGAAATCTCGGGGTCGAACATGTAATCCACTAACCCCGCTGGCGCGGCACCAAGAATCAACCTGGAGAAGAAGATAAAGTTCCACACGGTGTCGAAAATCAAGACGCCGGTCGCCATCATGCTCACGAGGAACCGGCTCCCGAGCCAGAGAGCCGCAAGCGTCGCGAAAAGCGCGATGTCCGAGAACCACAGGAAATTCGCCGGGCCGTACCGGATCCAATAGACCGGCACAAGAACGAAGACAAAGACAGTATACGGGATCTTGATCCAGAGAGAGATAGCCTGCAAGTTCATTCAACCGCCGATAACAAACTTAGGGCAGTATCCTTCCACAGGACCCCATAGGCGTCAAGTCGATCACATTGCCCCTGATCCGTCGATAAGGGGCATCTGCGGCGTTGGAACTTCAGGCCCGCATCCTCACGTACTGCCTCGTACGCTCCGGTGCGGGCCTTCGTTCCGCCTTGCACCCGCCGCCTTATCGGCGGCCAGGGTTTCCAAGGTGTTGCAAGTTTACCAACGGATTATGGATTGCTTTCGGTCGCCTCACTCCACTCCTTTTGCTTTTTATTTCCTAAGACGGGAACAACGAATGTCAAAGGTAAAGATTGGATCCTCAATCTGTCTGCGTCGTCTAGGAAGTAGATCGATTCCACCTCACCCTCACGGCGCTAGTTGCGTATTTGCGCAACGGAAACGCGTGGTGTGAATCACGGATTTAGCGGCACTGTCCGACCAAGAAGCGGGTGGCGTTGCTCGGCCAAGATTGTCTGGAAAGCCTGAAGCTCCCGACGAAGGGGGGCTTGTTGCCAACGAGATATTCAAACCCTAAGCAAGGAGAGATTCGGAATCTTTCGGAAGTCGCGCGTGTTGCGGGTCAGCAAAGTACTGCCAGTGAACAGAGCCGTCGCGGCGATTACACTGTCTGGGACCTTGAGCCGGTATTGTCTCCGAATGAAAGCGCCCAGGCAGTCAAGGGAGATTACTGCGACCGTGGCCAGAAGCTCCTCGATGAGCGATTCTTCAGCGGAGCTTAAATTGGAAAACCCAAACAACTCCAGTTCCGTCATGGCCGACACGTACAAAGGCACGTTTTGGGCAAAGATGTTTCTGAGGGAGGAAACGGTATCGGGATCGTCCTTGAGATAATAGATGATGACGTTGGTATCGAGCTTGTAACCAGGCCGCTTAATCAGGACGAATAGACTTTCTCGTCCATTCCTGGCGCATTCTCTTTAACTCCCGGGCGGGATCAGGAGTCCGATGTTTCCAGAGCCCTCGGGCCTTCTCCCATATCGCAAGTCGCTCTCTTGGGCTCATGAGCGGATAGACAGGGGCTTTAGGTTGCTGAATCCGTTTTGCCATATCACCGAATGATATCTCAGGCTCGGAAGAAATGAAAGGCCGGTTATTTCGCGCCTTGGTGGATGCGTGGTCTAGGGCGTAGCTTGCTTCGGCCTCACCTTCCCGGCGATAGTTGCGTATTTGCGCAATTGCGCAAATACGGCAAGCTTAAACGTCCTTTGGCAATGCCAGGGATCGCGTAGGCGGACATCACCCACGGAAAAGCGCATCAGCGGCCGGATCTTTCACACCGCGTGAAGAGAAATAACTTGTGCGGAAACGCGTGGCGTGAATCACGGATCTAGCGGCACTATCTACCAAGAAGCGGATGGCGTCGCTCTCTCAGAAATGATGTATGCTGTCCCCGGAATTCCGGAATCCCCCCCCCGTTTTTCATAGGTGACCCTGAATCTCTGACACCCTTTAGTCCCTTAACCTGAAGGCTTAAAAATACCATTTTGGAACATAGGGCACCCTTCATATCCGAAAGCTTGCCAAATCCGATCAGCAAATTCTCTCGCCAGATCATCGGCTGAACGCGTCAAATTGCATTGAACGGTCGCAATTTCTAAGTGGCGTTTATCCCAAATTGATATTTCCCCATCTGAATAACCACTAGCTTCTGGACGGTGCCGCTTTAAACCGTAATCTTGGATATTGAAGAGAGACGCGAAAGCAATATAATCTTCTTCAATACCTAAATGCTCTTTGAGCCGTTTTAAAATATGGAAAAAACTTAGTGGGTACCCTGCGAGGGCATAGGGAGAAAGAACTAAAGAACGACCCGGTTTACCGTTTGAGAGATTGGCTTGTGCACTTTCTCTACAAAAGTTATCGTCAATTAAAATTTTGGCCTCGAAGTGACCATTCCTATAGAGTTCAAGGGTTTTCCATTTTTCAGCGTTGGGCAGGTACGCCATTAATCCGTTAAGAGTGGGGCGGATTCGTCCATAGCCTTCGAAATTAAAACTCCAACCTGTATACCTCTGATTGGGCCCTTCTATGAGGACTTTTCTTAGATTTTCGTCTCTAATGTTAACGATCTCGTGCCCAGGATGAAGTAAAGGTACGACTCCGATGATGTAGTAAGGAATAGCGCCTATTTCACCGAGCACTTCTTTTTTGCGTTGATCTAAAAACTCCTTTATATCCCGAATTAAATTCTCAGTTTTTATAAAAACATCCCGGATTTCATCAACAGACATTTTAGATTTCTGGCGATCGTGTCTGATCCAAAACTGGTTCAATCCCTTAAAAGTTATAAGGTGAGGCGCACGGTGACTTTTGGGTACATAAAAAAGTAAGATGGCATTTCCATTGACCACTAACGTCTTTGCTTGCAGGCCTGGTATTCTTGGTTCAATGGTAGAAAGAAGAATAGATAATATCCTGTCTCGTTCTTCCTCTGCATTTTCGACGCTCCGCAGCGAGGTTGGCAAACCATCCGTATCTTCGTCAATTCCGATTAAAAGATATCCACCGAAAGCATTAGCAAGAGAGGTAAAATCTCTGAGCATCTCGCGAGTATCATCGTCAGCTCGACCGTAAGCCTGACTTTTATATTCAAGGTTTTGCTTTTCGGCAACTTTCTGCATCATTAAATATTGAATATCTTCAGGCCCGATACCATCAAAATTTTTATTAAAAAAAAAGTTCATATTTCTTTCTTAAGGGTTCCCGGGTCAGGCCTGAGTATGGACTTATTCGCCCGGCCACCTTTTTTCATTCATCCCACCACCAAAAAAGCGACGCTGTGGGAGATCCAGTCCGGGTTATGATGCAAAATCAAAGATGTGACGGGATCGGGAGACCCAGCCGTAGTTCGTCACTCGTGATCGTGGTTCGTGTTCGTGTAAAAACTCAACCACAAATCATGCCCAGCCCTTATGACCCGACTAATTAACGACCTATTTTACTCCCGGAAATTGGGGCGTCAAATGGAAAATAGCAGGCAATAGGCAACAGGAAAGTAAAAGCCGCGTTCGTGGCTTGTGTTCGTGAGACTTGAATAAAACAGGCGGGAACTTCCAGGTTTCGAGAATTCCCGAAACGTTGAAATGAACAGGTTGCTGAGTGCTCATTTTGGATCGGGTACGCCGAGCTGGCGGCAGATTTTTCTGGCTAGAAGATCCGCGATCTCAGTGTGGCGCGGCAGGGTCAAACCTTCTTCCCCGGACCGAAGACATGGCAGGAGACCCCATGGCCGTCCTCAGTGAATTCCAACTGGGGCTCCACCTTGTCGCAGATATCTTCTCGGAAAGGGCAGCGCGGGTGGAAGCTGCAGCCCGTTGGAGGATTGACCGGGCTTGGCACATCTCCTTGGAGAATCATCCTCTCCTTCTTGTGGTCCGGATCGGCAATCGGCACTGCGGAAAGGAGCGCCCGGGTATAGGGGTGCTTGGCTTCCTGGTAAATCTTTTGGCTGGGAGCGATTTCCACGATTTTGCCGAGATACATGATGGCCACCCGATGGCTGACGTGTTCCACGACTCTCAAGTCGTGAGAAATAAAAAAATAGGCCAGACCCATTTTTTCCTGCAGCTCTTGGAGAAGGTTGATGATCTGCGCCTGGATGGAGACATCGAGCGAAGAGACCGGCTCGTCGGCCACGATGAGCTTCGGGCTTACGGCCAGGGCCCGGGCGATGCCGATCCTTTGCCGCTGTCCGCCGCTGAACTCGTGGGGATAGCGGTCGTAGTGATCTTCCCGGAGACCTACCTGCCGGAGAAGCTCGACGACCCGGTCCTGCTTTTCCTTCCCCCGGGCGATCCCGTGAACCTCCAGCCCTTCGCCCACGATGTCTCCCACGCGCATGCGGGGGTTGAGCGAAGCGTAGGGGTCCTGAAAAACGATCTGCATCTCCCGGCGTATCTCGCGCATCTCGCGCCGGGACAAGGTCAGAAGATTCTTTCCTTTAAAGAGGATCTCGCCGCCCGTGGGCTCGACGAGCCTCAAGATGGTCCGGGCAAGAGTGGATTTTCCACATCCTGATTCTCCCACAAGTCCGAGCGTCTCCCCTTCCTCGAGGGCGAAGCTGACGCCGTCCACGGCCCGGAGTTCTCCGCCGCGCTTGGAGAAGAGTCCGCCCCCGGCGGGGAAATACTTTTTTAAGTTTCTAATCTCTAATAAACTCATAATCGTAGCAAGTTCTTAGTTTTCAATTTTGAGTTTTGAGTTAACTAAGAACTAAAAACTTACAACTAAAAACTTTTTGCGCTATTTTTACGCAAAATAGCACGCCGCCCAGTGCCCTTTCTCCTTCTCCAAGAGCTCCGGCTCCGCCTCCGCGCAGACGCCTGCGGCCTTGGGACAGCGGTCTCGAAAGCGGCAACCGCCGGGAAGCTCCAGCAGGCTCGGGACGACGCCGGGGATCGCCTCCAGCCTCTTCTTCTTTTTCTCGCCGCTTCCCGGAAGGGAGTTCAAAAGCCCGACGGTATAGGGATGAAGGGGCCGGCGAAAGATCGCCTCCACCGGCCCTCGCTCCACGATTTTACCGGCGTACATAATCGCCACCCCATCCGCCCGTTCCGCCACGACCCCGAGGTCGTGGGTAATGAGCAGCAGTGCCATTCCCAATTTCTGCTGCAGCTCCTTGATGAGCTCGAGAATCTGGGCCTGGATGGTCACGTCGAGGGCGGTGGTGGGCTCATCCGCTATGAGTAAACTCGGATTGCAGGCCAGGGCCATGGCGATCATCACTCTTTGCCTCATCCCGCCGCTCAACTGGTGCGGGTATTCATCCACACGGCTCTCCGGATCGGCGATCCTGACCAACCGGAGCATGTCGATGGTTTTTTCGCGCGTTTCCCGCGCGCCCAATCCCTGGTGGAGACGGATGGCCTCCGCGATCTGATTTCCGACGGTAAAGACCGGGTTCAGCGAGGTCATCGGGTCCTGGAAAATCATCGAGATCTCGTCTCCGCGCATCTTCCGCATCTCTTCCCGGCCGAGCTTCAAGAGGTCCCGGCCGCGATAGAGAACCTCTCCCCCCACGATTTTTCCCGGGGGGGAAGGGACCAAGCGCAGGATCGAGAGCGCGGTCACGCTCTTTCCGCAGCCGGACTCCCCGACGAGCCCCAGCGTTTTTCCTTCCTCCAAGGAGAAGCTCACGCCGTCCACGGCCCTGACTTCTCCTTCGGGAGTGAAGAACGAAGTGCGGAGATCTATAACTTGAATCAACATGGATCTTTTAACCCTATCTGGAGCCTCTGAGTCTCGGATCAAGGGCATCCCGCAGTCCTTCGCCTACGAGATAATACGACAGCACTGTAATAAAAATTGCCGCGCCGGGAAAGAGCGCCAACCACCAGGCAAAAGTACTGCTGCGCGCTTCGTTCAAGATCGATCCCCACGTCACGGTTTCGGCCGGCACACCAATGCCGAGAAAACTCAAACTCGACTCGACCAAAATTGCCCCTGCGACCCCAAGCACGACCGAGACCATCACCGGCGCGAGAGCATTCGGGAGAATGTGGCGGAACATGATCTTCCTTGTCGATACGCCCAGGGCAAGGGCGGCCGTCACGTAGTCAAGATTGCGGATCTTGAGAAACTCGCCACGAGTAAAACGGGCGATGCCGACCCAACCGGTAAGACCGATGATCGCCATAGTGAGAAAAATGCTCGGCGGAAACATGGCTGCGATCGTGATCAGAAGGAAAAGGGTCGGCAGTGTCAGCATGATCTCGAAGATGCGGGAGATGGCGAGATCGGCCCACGATCCGAAATATCCGGCCAGTGCGCCAAGAATAACGCCAACGGTCAAAGCGATTCCAACGGCTACGAATCCGATAGAGAGAGAAATGCGCGAGCCGTGGATCAGCCCGGCCATCACGTCACGCCCCAGTTTGTCGGTGCCGAGCCAATGCTTGGTTGAAGGCGACTCGAAAGGAGCGGTCAGATCTATGTCGCTCGCCAGATAGGGAATTGGCGGAAAAACGATGCGCTCGGCGGCAACCGTCTTGAAATCCATGTTGAGAAGTTCTGGCTGCCACTGGGTCAAGCGGAATTTAACTAGACCGCTACGAATAATAGGGAAATACGTCCTGCCCTGATAAACCATGGTGTAAGGCTTGTTATTAGCGAGAAAATCCGCCGTCGCAGCCATGATTAGAAGGAAACCCACCGTATAGAGTCCGGCCACCGCCAGGCGGTTTCGTTTGAGCCCCTTCCAAACGCCCGACCAGTGTCCTTCAATCCGGTTGTGTGCGCCGGCGGCGAGGCCTAACCCCACCACAGCTCCGACCGGGACAGGCCCCGCGCGCTTCTCCTGTGCCATAACTTATTGCCCTCTCCGCCCGAAGGCGATGCGAGGGTCGACAACGGCTAGAAGAATGTCCGACAGCAGAATACCGACTAAGGTCAAAAGCGCGCTCACGGTTAGGAGTGCCAACACGATCGGGTAATCGCGCGCCAGGACGGCTTCAAAGCCGAGCTGGCCCAAGCCTGGGATGGAAAAAACCGTTTCGATGATAACGCTGCCGCCGATAAAGGCCGGCAGGATCGATGCCAGGATAGTTACCTGAGGGATCAACGAGTTTCGGAGCACGTGCTTTAAAATCACCACGTGCTCCGAAAGTCCCTTGGCCCGCGCGACCTGGACAAAGTCCTGCCGCAAAACCTCGAGCATGCTCGAGCGCATGTAACGGGAAAGCCCGGCGAAGCCGTCGTAAGAGAGCAGCACAACCGGCAGAAATAAATGCCAGATCTGGTCTTTGATTTTTTCCCAGAGCGGCCACTCCCGGGCATAGTCAATCGAAGTGAGCCCGCCGGGAGGAAACAGGTAAAGAAAGTCGCCGCCGCAGACGAAGACAATCGCCATCGTCGCCGCCCAGATTAGTGGGACCGAGAAAAGAATGAACGCCCCGAAGGTCGTTATTCGATCACCGAGGGAGTCGGCATGCGTGGCGGAGTAGATGCCTAGAGGTATGGCGACGAGATAAACGAGTAATATGGAAAAAATATTAAGCTTGATTGTGACTGGAAGTCGTTCCCGAATTTTGTCCCATACCGGCCTCCTATCCTTAAAAGAATTGCCGAAATCGAGTCGGAATAGGTTCTTGAGCCAGACGAGGTATTGAATATGAAGCGGTTTATCGAGCCCATAAAGCGCCCGCCATTCAGCTAGAGCTTGATCGACCACGCTACGCTTCTCCAGCGACAATCCCGCGCCCGATGCTCCCTTTAACCCGCCGCCCGCGATTAGTTCGGCCGGGTCGCCGGGCGCCAGCCGCACGACCAAAAAGCAGACTAACGTGATCCCGATCAATGTCGGAACTAAAAGCAAGAGGCGCTTCAAAAGGTATGTGCCCATCGTCTCAATTAACCGTAGGCTTGGCGCCGTATTTTTGCTTGGAGAGCGGCACCCACCACTCCAGGGGCCGAAGGCCTACTGCTAAGACCTCGACGCCGTGAAAGCGCCGCTCGACTGCGGTCACCGCCTTGCGCGAAAACAGAAACGTGTAGGGCTGCTCTTCATTGAGAATGCGTTGGAAATCTTTACTCATCTGGGCGCGCTTTTTGGAATCGAACTCCCGGCGATAGTCTTCCAGAATTTTATCCACGCGGCTGTTTTTGTAGCTGACGTGATTCGATCCCTTATTGGCCGCTTGCGACGAGTGCCAGACCTGATACGAGTCCCCCTCGCTCACCGACATCGACCAGCCCAGGATGACGGCGTCGAATTTGTGGTTCTTCACGTCGTCCAAAAAGATCGTCCAGTCCACTTCGCGAACCGAGGCCGCGACGCCGCGTTTGTTGAGCTCGTTCTGAAGCACAAGTGCGACGCTCTTACGCACGTCGTTGCCCGAGTTAATTTTGATCTCGAACCGGAGCGGGACTTTTTTACCGTTGATGGTCTTGTCCAGTACGCCGTCGCCATCGGTATCCTTCCAGCCGGCTTCGTTGAGAATCGCCAGAGCCTTTTGGGGATCGTACGGATGACTATAGAGCGTCTTGTCGTACTCGGGACGAGAGAAGTAGATCGGGCCGTCGACGATCCGGCCCAAGCCGAAAAGGATCGTCTTGACCATTTGCTCACGGTTGATGAAATAAGTCATCGCCTGGCGCACGCGCTTGTCGCGGAAAATCGGATGGTCATTGTTCCAGCCGATATAGGTATAGCTTGGACTGTAGTACTCGTATTTTACATATTGTCGCTTGAATCTATCGCTGGTGGTGCCCCGGGCCGCCTGAATCGGCGTCAGGTCCATCGAGTCCAGATCGCCGCTCTTGAGCTGGATCAGCGCCGTATCCGGATTGTTGACGATGCGAAACCTGAGGTGGTCGAGATGCGGCTGGTCGATTCCCGGCTTGCCATTGCCCCAATAGTTTGGATCTCGGACAAGTTGGATTTCCTGCGCGGTTTTCCAGCCGTTGAATTTATACGGACCGGTTCCGAGCGGATTGCGGTGATAGTTTTTGTTGAAGTTCTCGGCAAAGCGCTTCACGTTCTCGGGCATGCGCGCGGGTTCTCCAAGCAGATCGCGTACGCCGACGTTTTTCAACAGGTTTTCCGGATCGTAATGGTGCCGCGGTAGAACGGAGATCTCTCCTAGGACATTCTCGTTCAAAAAATAGGGCTCCTTGGTTACGAAGCGGATCGTATAAGGATCGAGAAGCTCGGCGTCCACGACCGAGTCATAATAGACGCGGAGAAACGGCGCCTCGACCAGCGGGCATTTGATCACCTTGATGCTGAAGAGAACATCTTCTCCCGTCACGGGCCTGCCGTCCTGAAAATGAACGTCATGGCGGATCTTGAACGTGTAAGTGCGCTTCTCTTTGGAAATTTCCGGACGGGACTCGGCAATGAGCGGTTTGCGCTCGAGGCTACGAGGATCCAAGACTAGGAGAGTTTCGATTATAAAGCCGAGTATCTCGCTTGCCGAGGCATCGTTGCTGGTTAGCGGATTAAGCTGTTCCGGATCACTGAGGCTGTGGATGAGTAGCCAGTCTCCCTGGACCGGGGGGCCGGCTTCCTCTCCCGCGGACACTTGCCGGCCCGCGACGCGATCTGTTCCGGCTCTCTCGTCCCCATTGCACCCACCCACAGATAGAGACAGCGACAGAGCGAGAGAAAAGAGGTAGAAACTCGGGCCCTTTGTAAGTCCCTGTCTCAAATCTCTGTCTCTGTCTCCATCCCGCTCATCCTCCCAGAGACTCCAGCGGGACTTCTTTCGCGCTCGCTGGTTTTTCCTGGACGAACAGCGTCAGAGGAAGGTCGGCGTTCAACTCGGGCTCCTGGTAACGGATCTCGAGACGCCTTTGCTGGGGCGGGGCTTCCAAAAAAATCTTCAAGGGAAATGAACCGGCGGGCGTAGAGAAAAAATCGGAGAAAATCGCTCTCAGCGTCACCTGACCATCGGCGCCCATGCGCTCCCACTGGGTCGGGACCGCCAGGCCCGGGTGAAATTCCGCGACTTCCCGTCCGCCATCCCCGAGCTTTCTGTGAATGGCATTGTCTCTTTCTTCCCAAGGCCCCTGCGCCTCCGTCGGAGGCAGCCCCATCAAGAGAGAGGTCAACTCCGTCAGCTCGAGGGGAATGCGGGTAGTGCGAAAAATATTTTGCTTGGAGATCCGGCCTCGGTAGAAGAGCCCCTCGCGAGGATAAAATCCCACGATCTCTTTTCCATCTACCGTCACTACCAAAACCGCCCCGACAGAGGAAAGGGTCTCCAGACGCAATCGATCCGGCCGCTGAACAACGACTGCTTCTTCAAAGGCGGTCCTGCCTTCTTTTCCCGAGTAACTGACTCTGGCCAAGGCACGGAGGGAATGGGATTGGCGCTCCCTTTGGGCCAGCGCCTGCAAAAGCTCCCCCGGCTTCCAGACCCTCGAGGGAAGGCTTTCGACGGCTTCGGGTCGAAGCAGGGCGCAGCCGGAGGCCCCCAAAAAAACCGCTCCAAGCAGGCCGATGAAAAAGGCCCATCTCAAATCTTTTTCTCCAAGAGCTGAGTCTTTTCTTTGATTCTCTTGGACTGTTCCTCCTCTTTCGACCACTTCAGAGCCGCGCGATAGAGATCCAATGCGCGATCCGGTTTGCCGACCTTTTCGTAGGCATCGCCCAGGTGCTCGGTAATCGTGGGGTCGTCCCCTGTCAACTCCACCGCTCGCTCCAGCTGCTCTACAGCCTTCCGATAGTCACCCCTTTGATAGTAGACCCACCCCAGGCTATCGATGTAGAAACCGTCGGCGGGCTCGACCTCGAGGGCCCGCAGGATGAGCTTTTCCGCCTCCTCGAGGCGGACGCCCATTTCAGCCCACGTATAGCCGAGATAGTTCAGGGCGGGGGCGTTCTTGGGATTCAGTTCGATCGCCTTTCGCATGTGCTCCTGAGTCTTCTCTTTGTTCTTGGTCTCGTCATAAACCGCCCCCAGTTGAAAATGGAGCTGATCGTCTTTGGGGTCCAGGGTCACTGCCTGATGCAAAATATCGAGGGCCTTGGGGTAGTCTTTGGCTTTACGATGGAGACCGGCCAGGAGAACCAGCAATTCCTTTTGGTTTTGTTTTTGAAGGGCCGCTTGGATGGACGAAATGGCTTTAGGAATCTCTCCCCGGCGCTCATAGAGATAGCCGAGCTGGATGCGGGAGTCGATGAAGTAGTCGCTTGTCTCCGAGATGCGCGAGAACTCCTCCACCGCCCGTTCCAGGGCCTTGAGCTCCACGTAGGTTGCCCCTAGATAATAGCGGACCCGATGGTTTTCAGGGTCGCCGGCGAGCACCAAGTTGAATTCGGTGGCCGCCCGTTCAAACTCCCCTTTTTCATAATAAATGAGCCCGATCTTGGTTCGGGTCTCGCGCGGGTCGGCCTCAATCTTCTCCAAGACCTGGAACTGAGACATCGCGTCGTCCAGTTTATTTTGCCCGACGTAGAGCTCCCCCAGCCTTTTTCTCGCCCAGGGGTTTTTCTGATTGGCCTCCAGGAGTTTGCGGTAGGTCTGCATCGCCTCTTCGGTTTTCCCTTGCAACTCCAGAACTAAAGCAAGCTCCAGGAGGACCGGCTCCGATTTGGGTTCGATCTCCAGCGCCTTACGGTAACTTTCTTCCGCCGCCAGATAGAGCTTGGTCCGCGCCCGGACGCGACCGAGATAATAGTAGGCCATGGCCGAGCCCGGGTTCAGGGAAAGCAGCTGCTCCAGGTTCCGCTTCGCTTCGTCGAAGTTTCCCAGTTTGAGTTGGAGGGCGCCCAGATAAAGGAGGGATTCCTGATTTTTAGGATCGGAGCCGAGCACCCGGCCATATTCTTCGATCGCTTTTGAATCCAGCCCCGTAGAGGAATAAAGGCCCGCCAGCAGCAGGCGAAATTCTATTCGCTCGGGCTCTAAACGAACCGCCTCCTCGGCCTGCTTCAGCGCTTGGTCCAACTGCCCCGTTTGAAGGAGAAGGGCCGCCCATCGGGAACGCAGATAAGCGCTGGCGGGATCGGCCTCGACCGCGGCCGCGAATTCACTGGCGGCTTGCTTCCATTCCCCCCGTCCCAGGAGGATTTGCCCCTTGGCGAAGTGGCTCAAGGCGCTCGCCTCGACCGGGATCTCCACCTTTTGCTGGCTTGAAAAAGGATAGGCCGGAGGAGGCTCCCCATCCAACTCTTCAGGAGGGGTCTGGATCGGACGTAAGGGGGCGCAGGCCCCCAAAAGAATAAGAAAAATTAACCAGAAGAGAGAGAAGTAACCCACGCTGAAATTAGTTAACACACTCCCCTAGTACGGTCAACGACGAGGCCGCGACAAGTCCAATGGCGCATCGTCTGACGCTGCCTATGTCCCCGGCCGCGTTGCGAATGGCTCTGATTTCGGATTAACGTGGTCGTCAGGCAAAAACATCCAGGATGAAAGACATCCCCAAAAGCCGCCGGCTGGCGCAAGGTCTCGCCCCTCTCAGCCACCGAGATTATCTTAAATACCTCTTGGGAAACGGGATCTCTGCCGCCGGCAGTCAAGCGGAGGTCGTGGCAACCTCCTGGCTGCTGTACCAGCTCACCGACTCGCCGGCGCTCCTGGGGCTGGGCGGGCTTTTCCAGGCCCTGCCGATTTTCCTCCTGGTGCCGTACGCCGGGACCATCGCGGATCGCTTATCCCCCCGGCGCCTTCTGATAACGGCCCAATGGATCGCATTGGCAAACTCCCTTGCCCTCGGCCTGCTCACCGCAACCGGATGGGTCGAACCCTGGCATGTGTATCTACAGGCGCTGCTTCAAGCCTCGGTGTCCGCGTTCGACGTTACCGCCCGGCAGGCGCTTTTTCCCCGACTCATCCCTCGACGGGAATTGGACCAGGCCGTTAGTTTGAACTTCGCCACGATCCGCATAGCGATGCTTTCGGGGCCTTCCATTGGCGGATTGATCATCGCTCAATGGGGCTCCGCCCCGGTATTTTTCCTGAACGCCGCAAGCTACCTGGCCATGCTGATCGCCGTGCTGGCGATCCGCGAGCGCTTGGCCGATCCAAAGACTTCCGAGGATCGTTCGGTGCGCGAAGAGCTGTTCCAGGGATTCGTCTTTGTCACCAGGTCTCGCGTGATCTCCCCACTCCTTCTCTTTGCCGCTCTATGGGGCCTTTTGAGCTATAACCCGGCGCTGCTCACCATCTTTGCCCGGGACGTCCTCCATGCGGGGCCTCGGGGCCTGGGGATATTAATGAGCTTCGGCGCCGTAGGGCAATTGGCCGGGAGTCTAGCGCTGGTCGGCTCCGGCGGCGTTCGGCACCAGGGGAGTCTTCTTTTTGTCATGGGAGGCCTCTACACGGCGGCGATGATCGGCTTCTCGTTCTCCCGGCTTTTCTTCTTTTCCACCGCCCTGCTGGCGATCGCCGGCATGGCCCACGCCGTTTTTTCCGCTACGCGCCACACGATTCTCCAGCGGGCCTCCCCGGATCACATGCGCGGCCGCGTGATGGGAATTCATCTGCTGGTGACCCGGGGGGTCTCGCCCCTTTCCCAGACCTTGACCGGCCTCCTCGTCCATGGGCTCGGTCCTACGGGCGCGCTCCTCCTCGCCACCCTCATGGTCGGCGCCGTCACCGCAGTCCTGGCCGCGCGCAACACCCCCCTCAGCGGAGATCTCTCTTCTCCCTGACGGCGGTTTGTGCTAATTTTTTGGTCCGATGGCTTCGTCCTCAGAGATCCAAACAGAAGTCCTTCGTCTGCGCCGGGAGATCGAGAAGCACAACAAGCAATACTACGTTCTCGACCAGCCGCTCGTGAGCGACGCCGAATACGACCGTCTCTTTCGCCGCCTGGTCGAGCTGGAAAAAAAACACCCCGATCTCGCCCCCCCCGATTCCCCCACGCAAAAGGTCGGGGCCCCGCCGATCGAGAAGTTCGCCACCGTCCGCCACAGCTTACCCATGCTCTCGCTCAACAACGCCAACGATCAAGAAGAAGTGAAAGAATTCCACCAAAGGATCCAGCGCTTTCTCAAAGGTTCCGGGGCCATGGAATACGCCGTAGAGCCGAAAATCGACGGCGTCGCCGTGGAGTTGGTCTACGAACAGGGCCGCCTCGCCGTGGGATCGACTCGAGGAGATGGGATCCAGGGAGAAGATATTACGCTCAACTTGAAAACGATCCGGTCCATTCCGCTCAGACTCCACAGCGGGAACCGGGCCGTTCCCCAGCGCCTGGAAGTGCGAGGGGAAGTTTTTTTACCACGCACGGCCTTTCAAAAACTCAACCGGGAGAGAGAAGAAGAGGGCGAGCCGGTCTTTGCCAATCCGCGCAACGCCGCGGCGGGCTCGCTCAAGCAGTTGGATCCCTCGGTCACGGCCAAACGCCCCCTGGAGCTTTTTTGCCATGGCGCGGGAGAGGTGAGAGGGGCCCGTTTCGACGCTCACGGGGAGATCCTGGCGGCCCTGAAGGAATGGGGGCTCAGGCCCGTCTCCTTCGCGCGGATTTGCCGGAGCCTGGAGGAGATCTTCGCCTATTACCAAGAGATGGAAGAGAAGCGCGATAATCTCCCGTACGAGATTGACGGCTTGGTCATCAAGGTCAATTCGTTGGAGCTGCAGAAACGGCTGGGCGAGATCGCGCGCTCCCCGCGCTGGGCGATCGCGTATAAATTCAAACCCCTCCAGGCCACGACCCGCATTCTCGATATCCAACCCCAGGTCGGGCGCACAGGCACGCTCACGCCGGTGGCCAGCTTGGAGCCGGTTCAGATCGGAGGGGTCACGGTGAAGAGCGCTTCACTTCACAACATGGATGAAGTGGCGCGGAAGGACATCCGCATCGGCGACACGGTCGTGGTCGAGCGGGCCGGAGACGTGATCCCTTACGTAGTTAAGGTGATCCAAGAAAAAAGAGGCGGTGAGGAGCGAATCTTCAACATGCCCGACCGCTGTCCGGCCTGCGGCTCAGCGGTCTACCGGGAAGAGGGAGAGGCGGCCTACCGCTGCCTGGGCCTCTCCTGCCCGGCGAAGCTCAAAGAGAACCTCAAGTTCTTTGGCTCGCGCGGAGCCATGGACATCGAGGGTCTGGGGGAAAAGCTTATCGAACAACTGGTGGACCGTGCCTTGGTGAAGGACATCGCCGACCTTTACCATCTGGAAAAAGACGATCTTGTGGCTCTGGAACGGATGGGAGAAAAATCGGCCCAGAACCTTCTCGGCGCCATCGAACAGAGCAAAAAAACCAACCTGCCCCGCTTCCTGACCGCCCTGGGGATCCGCCATGTGGGCGAAACCACGGCAAAGCTCCTGGCCGATCACTTCGGCGATCTGAAATCTATTCTGGAGGCTTCCGAGGAGGAGCTAACAGAGATCCGCGAGATCGGACCTGAAGTGGCCAAAAGTATTACCCGATTCTTCGCCCAAGAGGAAAATCGCCGGGTCGTCGAAAAACTCCTGGCGGCAGGCATCCGAATCGAAAAGGTGCCGAAAAAAGAGGGGAAGCTTTCAGGGCTCATCTTCGTCCTCACCGGCGCCCTGGATGGGATGTCCCGCACTGAAGCGCAAAGACGGATAGAAGCTTTGGGGGGGCGGGTAGGCTCGGGCATGAGCCGTAATATTCACTACGTCGTGGCCGGCAGCGACCCCGGCTCCAAGCTCACGAAAGCTAAAGAGCTGGGCGTTTGGATTCTCGACGAGAAGGAATTTCTTAAGCTCCTGGGAAATTGACTCGCGGCTGGACTAGCGGTCCCCGCGGCCTCCACTCCTGAACCCTGGGGAAGAGCGGGGTTGTTGCGGACGAGCCTCACTGACCACCAGCGCCCTGCCCTCAAAATCGTTTCCGTTGAGGGCCTGAGTAGCCTCAGCCGCTTCTTCGTCAGAACTCATTTCCACAAAGCCGAAGCCCTTCGAGCGGCCCGTGAACTTATCCGCGATGATCCTCACGCTCACGACCGAGCCGTGCCGAGAAAAGAGTTCCTGAAGTTGCTCTTCCTTCACGGAGTACGGAAGGTTTCCAACGTATAACTTCGCCCCCATCTCAGTTCTCCTTGTAAAAAGTCTCTCGGCACGCTCTTTGGCAAAGAGGTTTCTTTAAAACGGCGCCAGCTTACTCATGCCGCGCTTTCTTGTCAAACCGCTTTCACTGGCTTGAATATTCACGACGGGATAAGCTAGAGGAATGCGGCAAGAAAAATCACGGGTGCGCCTCACGATCGAAGGCCGGGTCCAGGGGGTATTTTTTCGCGCTTCCACCCAGGCGGAGGCCCATCGGCTGGGTCTCACAGGATGGGTCAAAAATTGCCCGAACAACTCCGTGGAAACGGCGGCCGAAGGGGAGAAGGAAAATCTCGACGCGTTCGTGGCCTGGTGCCGTCATGGACCTCCAGGGGCCCGCGTAGACCGTGTTCGCCTTCAATGGGAAGAGTACCGAGGAGAATTCAAAGATTTTCGCATCACGAGATAACCCCGTCCTGACCTTTGGTCTCTAATACCAGGCGATAGATCTCCCGCTTAGGATAAGAAAACTTTTCTCCCAAAAGCGCCGCGATCTCCTTGACGCGCATCCCCTCTCTCTTGAGCCTTTCGATCTCCGCGCGCAGTTCTTCTCTGTCTCTGTCTTCCTTTGGCCGCGGCTCCGACCCTCTCACCACCAAGGCGACTTCTCCCAGCACTTTTCTTCCCTCAGCTTCGTTCTTCACGTCGCTGAGACGCCCGCGAAGGAATTCCTCGTAGATCTTGCTGACCTCTCTCGCTAAGACGATTTCCCGGTCGCCCAGGATCTGCAAGAGGTCCTGGAGACAATCCTTGAGCCGATGAGGCGCCTCGTAGAAAACTATAGTTCTGGACTCGTCCCTCAAAGACTCGAGCCTTCGTTTTCTCTCGGCCTTCTTGGCCGGAAGAAAGCCCTCGAACACGACACGATCCGTCGGCAAACCGCTCACGCTTAAAACTGCCGTGAGTGCAGAGGGACCTGGGATGGGGACCACTTTAACCCCGGCGCTGATCGCCTCCCGCACCAGCCGGTAGCCAGGATCCGAGATCGCCGGCGTGCCGGCGTCGCAGACGAGAGCCATGCGCTTTCCCTGTTTCAATTGCTCCACCAAAGACTGGGCCTTGGTTTTTTCGTTATGCTCATGATAGGCGGTCAGGCGCGAAGCGATGCCGTAATGGGTCAGAAGCTTTTTGGTATGGCGGGTGTCTTCCGCCGCGATGAGATCGACCTCTTTGAGAATGCGAAGCGCCCGAAGAGTGATATCTTCGAGATTGCCGATCGGCGTAGCGACGATGTAAAGCACCCCACCCACAGCCACCTCCCAGAGTTTTGAATTTTGAGTTCTTAGTTTTGAGTTAACTAAAAACTTAAAACTAAGAATTAATAACTATTTTTACTTCCCCCAATCGCGCGCGTAGCGGAAATCGCGGTCAATCGTGCGGTGGGAAATTTTGGCGATCACCGGAAGGCGCCTTTTGAACTGGGAATTCATGATCCGAAGCGTCACCTGATCGATGAAAGACTCGGAGAAGCCGGCACGGACGAGCTCCTCGCGCGAGTAACGCTCGTCGACCATGAGGTCGAGGAGTTGATCCACCTCCCGGTAGGTAAATCCAAACTCTCCCTCATCCGTTTGCCCCGCCCAGAGATCCGCCGAGGGCTCTTTTTTCACGATAATCTCCGGAACGCCGACGACCTCAGCCAGAGCCCAAACCTGCGTCTTGTAAAGATCGCCCAGAGGATTAACGGCCGAAGCCATATCGCCGTGCAGCGTTCCGTATCCCAGGAGCAGTTCGGTCTTATTGCTGGTCCCCAGGACCAGGGCCTGCCACCGAGCCGAATGATCGTAGAGCACAGCCATCCGCTCCCGGGCCATTTTGTTTCCCCGTCTCCGGGAATCCGCGTCCGGGAAGCGATCGAAATAGGCGTCGATCTGAGGGGTGATATCGATTGTGAGAGATTCGATAGAACTCTTTTGAATCACGAGTCGAGCGTGCTCCAAGCTCTCCGGGTTGGAAGTCCGGTACGGCATCATGATCCCGAGCACGTTCGCCGGCCCGAGGGCCCTGGCCGCCAGCATGGCGCTCAAGCTCGAGTCCACTCCCCCCGAAAGGCCCACCACCACGCGATGGACTCCCACCTTTTCCACTTCGTTTTGGATAAAGGCAACGAGGATCCTGAGCAGCAGCGGGATATTGGTCTGCGGTATCATAAACTAGCAACAGGCAATAGGCAGCAGTAACAATAACTGGTTGTCTATTACCTTCTGTCTTTCTTTTTCTTAACTTTTTTATCTTTGAACCTTGAACCTTTGAACTTTTGAACTTCTTTTGCAGGAGCCGGCCGCTCACGGATACGGATAAGCTCATTAATCGTCAGGTCGATGTCTTCGTCCCTCAAAAGCGGCGCCATCGTCCGCTTGCGCCGGACCGATTCCAGGGTTACCTCTCCGAGAATAAAGTCCTCCTCGTAATATTTTGCTTTGGCGACTTGATGACCAAAGGGATCTATAATCTCCGAGCCGCCCCAAAAACCGACTCCATCCTCAAAACCCGAACGATTTCCGTAAATCATGAAAACGCCGAAAGTTTGAGCGTAGGTTCGATTGATCAACTCCCAGTAGCGGGCATTCTCGTCCTCCGGCTGGTGGTCGCTCATCCCTCGCAGCGGGCTGGCGGAAGGACAGAGAACAGCCAGAGCGCCATCCAGCGCCGCCAGGTAGACCGTAGAGGGATGCCAAAGATCCTCGCAAACGAGTAAGGCCATGCGGCCGAACTTGGAGTCGAAGGCCCGGAGGCGGTCGCCCCGGGCGAAATAGCGCTGTTCGTCGAACATCCCGTAAGTGGGGAGATAAACCTTCCGATGAACATGGCGGATTTCACCCGCCTCAAAATAGACCGCCGAATTATAGAAGCGATAGTCTGGGCTCTCTTCCACCAAGCCGGCTACGAAGGCGATCTCCCGGCTCAGCTTTTTGAGACCTTCGATCTCTTTGGAAGAGAGCTTCAAGGCGATCTCCGGGACCATATCGCGGAGGAAATAGCCAGTGAGGCTCAGTTCAGGAAAAAGCAGGAGATCGGCTCCCGCGCGGACCCCCTGCCGGATCTTTTCTTCATAAAGGGCAAGGTTCGCCGGAAGATCACCTAGTCTTGGATTGATCTGGGCAATAGCGGCTCGGAACGACATGTCAGAATCTCCTGCCGCCAAAGCTAACACAGGGGGTATGGGCTTGCAATTTCACCCAATAGACAGAGACCGTGATAGAGACAGAAGAAATCGGCGCAGTCTCTGTCCCTATCCATAAACGTGGGTTATTATAACCGTTCCATAATCCTTGGGGCTAACGTGAAGAGATCGCTGGACGAACGGATTCAGGACAAGGTGCAAACCCTCTTTGGGAAACCGGCGCGCATGGCGCGTCTGGTCCCCTTGGCCGGAGACGCCTCAAGCCGCCGCTATCATCGCGCCCTTCTGGAAGGCCCATCGGTTCCCCCCTCAGTGGTGATTATGGAACTGGCGGGCAACTCTTTGCCCCTCTCCTCTGAAGAGCTTGGCGTTTTCCAAGAACCCCTCAAGGAGCTCCTATTCCTCAATCTGCACCGCTTTTTCAAATCCGTTGGCGTCAGAGTCCCGGCCCTTTACGGCTCCTGGATCGAAGAGGGCATCCTCGTCCTGGAGGATTTGGGAGATCGTTCTCTCTGGGAGCAAGTCCAGGGGCTTCCGGCCGCCGAGGTCATCCATTGGTACGAGAAAGCCATCGATCAACTCCTTCTGATCCAGGTGCGCGGCACCTTGAATCGAGACGAGAGCTGCATCGCTTTCCAGCAGCGCTTCGACTTCCGCCTTTACATGTGGGAGTTTGACCACTTCATCGAATACGGCCTGGAAAAAAGGTCCGGGAGAGGAATCACCCAGGCGGAAAAAGTTTTTCTCACTGAGAGCTTCGCCGAGATGGCCCGCCGCCTCGAAAGCCAGCCGCCCTGCCTGAACCATAGGGACTACCATAGCTGGAATCTCATGGTCTGCCGGGAAGAGATCGCAGTGATCGACTTCCAGGACGCGCTGCTGGCGCCGCCTCAGTATGATTTGGCCTCTCTCCTGAACGACCGGGAAACCGACCTCGTGATTCTCCCGGATATGGAAAGCCGGCTGATCGACTACTATCTGGAGAAACGCGCGGGGATGGGAGGGCCAAACCTCTCCAGGGATGAATTCTTTGAAATCTATCTGCTTTCGGCCCTGCAGCGGGACTTCAAAGTCGTGGGGCGCTTTTACTATCTCGACGAGGTCAAGGGAAAGCCGGGATACAAAAAATATATTCCTTCCACGCTCAGGCGTCTGAAGCGGAATCTTCATAGGCTCCCTTACCTGGAGAGACTTGTCCCCGTCTTAGCGGCGCATTTTGAGGAGATGCGATGAAGGCAATGGTTTTTGCCGCCGGCCACGGCCAACGCCTGCGGCCTTTGACCCACCAGCTCCCCAAGGCCATGGTTCCCGTCGCAGGTCGCCCCATGATCGAGTACCCGCTCTTTCTCCTCCGGCATTATGGTATTACCGAGGTGATCGTCAACCTCCATCACCTGGGAGAGAAGGTCGAAAACTATTTGGGGGACGGAAAGAAACTCGGCCTGGAGATCACCTATTCCTGGGAGAGAGAACTCCTCGATACCGGCGGCGGCCTCCTGAAGGCGAAAACCATTTTGGCCGGGGGCACCTTCGTGGTGATCAACTGCGACGTGATGATCGATCTCGATCTCAAAAAGCTCATCGAGCAGCACCGCGAAAAGAAGGCCGCGGCGACACTCGCGCTACGCCCCGACGCGTTGGCGGATCGTTACGGTCCCATCGAAACCTCATCGGACCACCGAATCCAGAGATTTTTGCGTTACGAGGCCCCGGGACTGAACTCAGCCGGGCCTCTAACAAAGTACATGTTTACGGGAATACAGGTCCTAGAGCCTGAAATCTTCGCCTATCTGGAAGCCGAGGGCGCCGAGCGGTTCGGCACGACCACGGCGACTTATCCCCGGATGCTGGAGCGAGGGGAGCCCCTTTATGGCTTTCCGTTTCATGGGTACTGGCAGGATCTGGGAACACCGGAAAGAATCAGAGAGGCGGAAAAAAGAATGGCAAACGGAGAGGTCAGGCTCGACTACCTCTAAAGGTCGTGTTCGTTGTTCGTGATCGTGTCAGCCACCCTGCTTCGGCTGATCCGTCCGAAGCCCTGTGGCGGATTCGTTCCCATCTCCCCCCCAACGAGCACGAAATACGATCACGAGCACGGAATTCGGGTCTTCTTTGACCGGCTCCTACCCATGGGGGATAAGAATCTTAAGAGCGAGCATAAAGGCCATTCCTCCGAGCACGGACAGGATCACCTTCCAATTGAACCTCCGGTGGGCCTCGGGTAAAAGGTCGCTCGCCCCGATGTAGATGAAATCCCCGGCAATAAATGCGAGCATCTTCTGCTGAAACTCCGGCGGGATCATTCCCGCTAGAAGCGCCCCCACGGGATAGAGCAGACCGGCCAAGGCCAAGGTCAAGAAGGTCCCAGCCCGGCTCCAATGCGCTTCCCGCATGATGAAGGCCGAGGTCATTCCCTGGGGAATCTCGTGGAAGACCACTGCCACCGTGATCGTCAAACCCAGGACCGGATCGATCAGGTAGCCCACCGCGATGCCGGCCCCATCGACAACATTATCCAGCGCCATACCCACGACCGAGATGGGGCCGATGTGGTGCGTCTCGCACTCGGTCTCCCCGCAGGCGTGGATCATCATGACCTTCTCCAGCACATAGAAGGTGACAAAGCCCAGGGCCAGGAACGACGAGTCCGACTTTAAATCTGCTTCGGGCAGGATCTCGAAAAACGTCACCGCCAGGAGCACGCCCGACGCGAAGGCGATGATGTAGCGGGGCTGGATTTTGTTGGCCTCTTCCCGGAGCGCCAGCCATCCGAATAAAAGATCAGAAGAGCCGGCGATGACAGCGTAAAGATAAACCATCCGATTTCCTTTCTAGAAAAGCGGCGACGTCGCTATTTCATCCGAGATTCCATACCCGACTCAGGCCGGGGAGACAAGCGATCCGGCGTTGTCCGCGCCGTTCCGGCGGAGCCGGCCTTTAAAATCTCGATCGCCTTCTCAAGATGCTGAACCGCCTCATCTCTCTTGCCTTGCAGGGACAAAGCCCTCCCCAACGCCTCATGGGCGGCGGCAAATTCCGGTTGCGTACGCAGGGCAGATCTAAAATGGTCAGATGCCTCTTCCGACTCACCTCGCATGGCCAAGGCGATACCGAGACCGTAGTGCGCGTTTGCGTAGGTCGGCTCGATCTGCAGGGCCTGCCGGAAGTGGTCGATCGCTTCTTCTAAATTGCCCTGCCTAGCAAGGGCAATGCCCAAGTTGTTGTGGGCCTTCGCATAAGCAGGTTCAATCTGCAAAGCCAGACGATAGTGTTCGATTGCTTCTTTTAACTGGCCCCGCCCAACCAAGACAACTCCCAAACTATTATGGGCAACGATCGATTTTGGATCGATAGCGAGGACATGCCGCCACAGCTTTTCTGAATCGTGCCACACCTGCACCTGCTTCCAGCTTAAAAGTCCTAAACCGATTACAATCGCTATGACTAGCCCCTTTAAAACGACAAATGTCTGAAGACCTATGCGGCCGCCGAGCCAAGCCCGCCAACAATGAAGTAAGCCTGCTCCTGCCAGCAGCGCCCATCCGAGACAGGACAGATAGCTGTAGCGATCGGCGGTCAACTGGACCCCGGTTTGTGCGATGCCGGAGACCGGTGCCAGGACCACCAGGTAATAAACCCAGATGGCGATCCCGGCAGGCCAGCGCTCTCTTACCACCAAGAGCATTATACTGATTCCTAGAACGACCGGTCCGCTGAGAAGATAGGGCCAATCCAACAGCCTCAGTTCTCCTGGCAGTTCGTAAAGCGGAGAGAGGCCCAGAGGAATAGCCGTCTTCCAGAGATAGAAACCCACTCCATATAGCGCTTGGGCCATGCGCGACGCGAGACCATACTGTTCCAAAGTCCTCAGTGAGGCATCTCCCGCTTGTATCAGTGCCGCCAGAATGGCAAAAAAGACTGCGAGGAACAGAAAAGGAACTTTCTCGAGCCATACTCGACGAGCCCCTCGCCCGAACCACTTCCCCGACCCGCCACCAAGACGCCGCAACGGATAGACATCGAGCAATAAAAGCACCACGGGAAGGGTCATTCCAATGGCTTTCGATAGAAGCGACAAGGCATAGACAACCACGGCAGCGGTCATCCAGCGGAGTCGAGAGTGGACGGTCTCCGCATCCGCGCTGGCCCGCAGATAAAAGAGGAGCGTCAAGAGGAAGAAAAAAGCCGACAGGAGATCGCGTCTGGCGGTGATCCAGGCCACCGATTCCACTCGCAGGGGGTGAATGGAGAAAACCATCGCAGCGAACCCGGCGGCGATATAAAGACCAAGCCCACCTGCGGCAGAAACCCTAAAGAAGGCCAGAGACAGCAAGCGAAGGCTGACAAACCAGAAGAGAACGACGTTGGCCGCATGGAGAAGGACATTGGTCAAATGGTAACCCCTCGGGTCCATCCCCCACAGGAGATAGTCCAGACCTAAGGTTATCCAGCTCAAAGGCTGGTAATGACCTCCGTGGGAAGTTGTGAACATCCAGTGGAGCTGTGACCATCCCAGCCCCCGATAGCGCGGGTTTTCCAGAAAGTTTCTGTCGTCATCCCAATTGACAAACCCATTGTCCAGCGCGGGAAAAAAAACGATGACAGTCACAGCGACCAAAAAAACAGGTATTGCCCAACGCGCGAGTTGACTCGTTGGCCCTGGCTGGCCTTTCTTATCCTTGGGGTGAGGCATTTATTAAATCGCCACCCGAAAGCGGGTTCAGACCGATTTCTCAGCTGCCGGCCCAGAGCTTATACTGACCTCCAGGGAAATTCCAACAAATCCTTGCCCGTTCCCTGCAAGACCTCCTTCCAAACCGAGTTGCTTTTTCTCGAAATAGAACGTATCCAAAAGAGAACTATCGGATTTTAAGAGGGAGATATCCTGCGATGGGGACTGGGTATTGGCGCTCTAAGAAGGTATTAGTGGCCGGCGGCGGCGGTTTCCTTGGCTCGTATCTGGTCGAGGAGCTCGTTCAAGAGGGCGCTCAGGTGCTTGTCGTTGATAAGATGGAAAAAGGACAGCTGCGCAATCTGACGTCACTCTTTGACGCGATCGAATTCATTCAAGGAGACTTACTGGAACTCGGCACCTGCGTAAAGCTCACGAGCGGCATGGATGTCGTCTTCAATCTGGCCGGAAAGACCAGCGGCATAGGGTACAGCGTCGCTCACCAGGGGGAATTATTCACGGTCAATGCCCTTTTAAGCCTGAATTTATTGGAGGCTGCTCGCAGAAACGGAGTGCCTCGGCTGTTGGTCGTCAGCTCCTCGTGCGTCTACCCGGATGATGCGCCTATCCCCACTCCGGAGATCGCCGTGAACACAGGAGCGCCGGAAACGGCCAACGAGGGTTATGGGTGGGCTAAACGCGTGGCGGAGATGCAGGCACAGTACTACGCCAAAGAGTATCACATGGAAATTGCCGTTGTCCGTCCCTTTAATCCCTACGGTAAGCGCTATCGGTGGGAAGGCGAGAAGTCCCATGTCATCCCTATGCTCGTGAAGAAAATCTGCGACGGGGACGATCCGGTGGTCGTATGGGGCAGCGGAGACCAACGGCGGAATTTCATCCATGCCGGAGACACGGCGCGCATCATGATGCTGATCACGGAACGCCACGCCTGCGCGGACCCGGTCAACATCGGCTTTGAGGACACGATCTCGATGCGTGACCTCGTAGAGACGATCATGACGACCGCGGGGAAGCGGAGCAAGGTCGTCTTCGATACGACGAGGCCGGAGGGCCGAATGGTCAAAAGCGCCGACGCGTCCAAACTGAAAGCGATTACAGGAGGCCTTTTTCCTATGGTCTCTTTAGACGAAGGGCTCCGAGAGATGATCGAATGGTATGAAGAGAATTTTACCCCGTACCACAGAATGCCCCGCACGTGAGTGCGGGGATGAATGTTCCGAACTTCCCCGCAGGGAAGTGCCCCAAAGCCACGGACGTAAGTCCGTGGTACGGGGTTTACCCGCTAAGGCCGTAGTCCATGGGTGAGAATGATCTCAATGACCGCCCGCCGGGGAAATACGGCAATATCAGTGTGATCATTGCGGCGCTCAACGAGGAGCGATCGATCGCGGAAGTCGTGCGCCGGGTATTCCAAGCGCTCCCCGGAGCCGAGGTGCTGGTCGTGCACGGCGGAAGCGACGGAACCGGGAAGGTGGTTCAAGATCTGGCAGTTCATTTTCCAAGGTTGCGACTCATCCCCAACCCCAACGACCAGGGCAAGGGACACGCCATCCGGATGGGCATCGCGCATGCCTCGGGGGAGGTTCACGCCCAGATTGACGCGGACCTCCAGTTTTTGCCTGAAGAACTGCCCAAGCTGGTGGATCCCATATTGACCCAGGGCGTTGATATCACCTTAGGTTCTCGTTTCATGGCAGGTTCGGTGCGGGAACCGAACAGCACGCCATTGCTCAGAACTTTGGGGAATTTGACGGCAAGCCTTTATGCATCCATAGCGTGCCGCCACCGAATCACGGATACCCAGGCGGGCATGAAGGCCTGGACGCGAGCGGCGATTGAGCGGATTGGGCTCAAAAGCGACAACTATTCCTACGAGTCGGAGATTCCTGTAAAGGGCGCTTTGGGCGGCATGCGTGTTCTCGATATTCCCATCACGACGCTCAAACGATTTACCGGAATCTCAAATGTGAACGTTCTCCTCGACGGGCTGCGCCTGCTGTGGGACATCACGCGGTTCTGGTACGAGGGTCGAAGGAAGCAATCAAAAAATTCATCATCCCGAATCTAGCGTTGGCCATGGCCCCTAATCCGTTGGTAAGGTCGTAACGCCTTGGAAACCCTGGCCGTCCTAATTAGCATTCAGCTGTCAGCCATCAGCGATCAGCAAAAGGGATCGGAGCTGAGAGCTGAAAGCTGAGCGCTGACGGCTATGGTTGAAGCAGACGCCCCTTATCGACGGATCAGGGATGGCCTTCGGAACGTGACTTCAGAAGCCGCAACGCCTCTCGGTGATGTTGCGCCGCCTCCTCCTTTCTGCCTTGCAGCACAAAGAGTTTCCCCAACGCTTCATGCGCCTCGACAAATTCAGGACGAATCCGCAAGGCCTGCTGGAAGTGATCGTTTGCCTTATCCAGACGGCCTTGGGTCGCCAGGATAATGCCCATATTGTGGTGGGCCTCCGCATAGTCGGGATTGATCTGAATCGCCTGTTGGTAGCGCCCCAGGGCTTCTTCCAGGCGACTTTCTCTCGCAAGGATGACACCCAAATTAAACTGGACCTGCGCATCGTGCGGGGTAAGCTCCAGGGCCCGGCGAAAATGTTGGAGCGCGTCTCCTAACTCGCCGCGGGCCATCAAAACATTGCCGAGATTGTTGTGCGCTTCCGCGTAGGCCGGCTCGATTTTAAGGGCCTTTTGGTAATGCGCCGCAGCCTCTTCCAGTTTCCCTTGCCTTGCTAGAAGATTTCCCAAATTGTAATGGGGCACCGCGTAATTCGGATCGATGTCCAAAGCGCGCCGAAAGCTCTCCCTGGCCTCATCGGCCCTCCCCTGTTTGGCCAGGACATTGCCGAGATTGTTGTAGCCGGGCGCGGAAGGTCCCGGCTTGCCGATGACGGGCCAACGGACCAACACCAGCGCCAGGAGTAAGACCACGATGGGAACAACGGCCCGGCGAAAACTAGCCTCTTTGTACAGGGTCCATCCCTCTGTGATCCCAACGCCCGCGAAGAGCGCGAGAAGAGGGATCATGGAAAATCGGTAACGCCCCAAGACGTAAAATAAAGCCACACTCAAAGCGAGCGTCCCTAACAAAAGATAGAGTAACCAAAGTTTGCGCCACTGCCGCCAGGTCAGTGCGAGGCCTACAGCTGCCAGCGGAGCTAAGAGGCCAAAATGGTTTATGGAGCCCAATAAAGAAAGGAGACCCGACCAGTTTTGATAAATATAAAAATCATCGACGTCTTCAAGCTCGCGGACATTCCACAAGATCATCCATTTCCTGCCCATGAGCCGAAGCCACTCTATGGGCTGGGAAGTGATGTAGTCCCATGAGCGCCCGAGCCAGTAGCCGGAAACTTCCTGGGGCGAAAGGGAGCGGCCCAGGGACTGCTCGGCCAACTCCGTTGCATCTTGCCGCTCGAACGCCGGATCTCCATGCCCGGTCCGAAGAGGGGCGTAGCTACCGTCGGCTTCTGGATTATTCCCTATGAAGAAATTGGTCCCGAGCTGCGAGGTCGTCACGACGAATTCCCCGCCCACGGTCAAGTTCCGGAGCCCCACCGGGAAAAGGACCAACGTCAGCCCGCCAAAAAAAAGGGCCATCCATCCAAGACGGATGCGCGGCGCCTCCCCACCGAAACGGAACCATATCCAAACGGGCGCGACAAAGATCCATATGAGGGCGTTCTCACGAGCGAGCCCCAGGAGGCCCAACACGATCCCGGCGCACACCCACCCGGTCCAACGCGACCCTCGGTGAATTTTTCCCAGGAGAAACAGAAGGAGGGCGACGAAAAAGAGATCCAGGACCGCTTTCTGGATGAGGCTTTCAAAAAAAAGCGCCGGCGCATACAGCGACAGCATCAATCCCGCTGCAACTCCCGCCTTGCGGGAGAAAAATGACCTCCCCGCCCCATACAAGAGCGAGCAAGAAACCGCGCCCAAGAAGATTTGGACTACGCGAATTCCCCAGAGATCGCGGCCAAGGACAACCTGCAGGAGACCTAGAAAGTAGGGGTAGAGCGGCGCTTGATAGAAAACGCCTTGGCCCAACCAATCACCCGCTGCGATGCGTTGGGCCCACTCATCATAGCTGCGAGCGTCTCCGACTGGATGATAAAATAGGGGAATGGATTCCACCTGGAACAGGTAGAAGAGGCGCGCGCCGAAAGCGAGCGCGAAAATCGAGATGGGCGGCGCCATGTCCCACCACGAGATCGAAGCGTTGGAGACCGGCAGTTTCGGATTCACTGATTTCCGCATAAGGTTAATCGATCTTAAAGATGAAAATAGATCGGCCGACACGGGCGATCGGGTTGTAGTGGTCGAGCCACGTCCAGGCCCCCGGGAGCACGTTGGTGACCGCCGGGCCAAGGTAAGTAATCGCGTAGGGATATCCCTTGAGATAATTCGCGCTGATCGCATAGAGGCCGGGCTCGGGCGTGGAGGGAGGAAGCGTGTATTGGATTCCGTAAAGCCGGGGGTCAACGTGGCCAAAGTACGCGAGGCGGATCGAAGGGATACTGTGGCTCGTCATATAGGATTTGAGCCGGCCCAAATCCTGGCCCCAGTCCAAATTAGAATCCAAGAGAATCTCGCGGGCGCGATCCGGCCCACCGGCCAGCTCATTGAAGTACGCTAAATGATGCGGCGCTGCGAAATAAGAAGTCGCCGCCTGCCATACCAGCAGCCCAAAAAGGAATCCCACCGTGAAGCGACCTCGCCTGAGGAGCATGTGTATGCCCAATGCCGCGATAAGGATCAGGAACGGGATGACCGGCAGCAACCAGCGAATGCCATAGTTAACCTGGTAATGGAACGACATCACGTACAGTAAGACCGGGGCGGGAAGTCCGATCCACAGGGCAGTTTTCCAAGGGAGCATCCCTCGCAGCAAACCCGACAGGCCTACCAGGAGCAGCAGCAGGAACGGGAGGGGCATCTTGTACAGCATCGCCACGAGGTAGTAAGAGCGCCAACCTTTATCGGCCCACGCGCCGAGAAGAAACGACGGGAATTCACCTGTCTGGCCGATCTGAATTCGCAATCGGATTCCGTCGATGAGAGCGCCCGGAAGAGGCAGTCCCGAAAACAGGTATCCCGCATCGATACCGAGCACGAAGAAAAGTACGAACAACGCCAGGACCCCAACCCACCGAAGCATCCCCGCAGCGTCGCGTGGAAGCCATTCTACCGCGAGCAAGAAAGGGATAAGCGGCAGAAAGAATAGCGTGGTAAATTTCGCCGTAAGAGCCAGTCCAAACAGAGTGCCCGACGCGGCGGCCCACTTCAGTGACCTCGTTTTGGCCAACTGGAACAAGGACAAAAAACCGCCAAATAGAAACGTCGTGACGCCCACGTCCAAGGTCGCCAACGATGAGTGCCCGAGAACCGTCGGACACGTGGAGTAAAGTAACAGCGCCGCCAAAGCAGCCGTCGCCCCAAATAGATGCCGCGCCCAAAAAAAGACGCCGAGCCCGAGCAGCGTACCGAGTCCGATGATGACCATGCGTCCCACGAAAAACAGGTCCAAGTAGGCGGCGGCGTTGTCATGCATGAACTTGGTTCCGAACACCCAGGGCCACCATCCATCGCCATCGCCGCGCCACCGCGGATCCAAATCCAAGCGCACGTCATGGAAAAGCAACGGGATCGCCGTGAGCATTTTCACCAGAGGCGGGTTCCCCCGGTCCATGTCGAACCGGCGGGTCTCGAGGTGGTACAAACCGATCGGCATATCCACAAACTCGTCCACCGTCGGCGTATGGGCGCGCGCGGCGATGAGGGCGTTGACGGCGAAATAACAAAGCATCGCGGCCACCGCGAGCGCCTGGACTCGAGGCCGAGCACACTTCGACTCCAGTAAATCGACTGTCGATTCGGAGCGCCGGGAAGAGTTCATGGTCTGTAACCGCATCGCGCTCCGCAGCGGCCGTCCGTCAACTGAAACCGCTTCAGAGTTTGTATTGGCCTCTCCATAAACGATACCGCACCCTCACCGTCTCCAGGCAAGTCTGGAGGTATGCCGATAAGGTGACAAGGCTCGTGGGTTGATTAATCCAATAGGCGGGCACAACACCTATCTGGTATCTCAGCGCGCGCGCTAAAGCCAGCGCCTCGACGTCAAAACCCCAACCATCGATTATCGCTTCAGAAAATATCTTCGTGGCTGCGTAGTCCCGGAACGCCTTGAAGCCGCATTGGGTGTCCCAAATGCCCGGTACCGCCACCACTTGAATGAATAGGTTACCTAATCGACCGAAGATGCGCCGATACCACGCCTGCGGCACCGCTTGCTTGGCGCCCAAGGCATCTTTGGCATGGCGTGAACAGATCACAACGTCGTAACCCGCAGCCAGCAACGGCTGCATCTTGTCGAAATGGGAGATATCCGTGGAATTATCCGCATCGGTAAAGAGGCGTATCCGCCCCGAAGCCTTGAGCATCCCTTCTCTAACGGTATAGCCTTTGCCTCGGTGAATCTTACGGTCTAAAACCGTCAAGTATCTGATTTCCGGGGCCAAATTTTTCAAGACCTCCCGACTGTTGTCGGTGGGACCATCGAGCACCACAATAATTTCATAGGTTAACTGCTTTGCCGAGAGGTATTCTTGAAGCCTCCTCAATGTGGGCGGAAGTCTGTCCTGTTCATTATAAGCCGGCACGATAACGGACAGATCGAAGTTGGAAGCGGGTCTCATGGCTTCGCCGGACCCGCTTTCATAATTCGCAAGGCCTCTTCCAGGTGTCGCACCGCCTCCTCCCGCCTGCCTTGTTGATTCAGAAGCCTGCCCAATTCTTCATGGGCCTGGGCGAATTCAGGTTCTTCGAACACGGCTTGGCGATAGCGCTCGATGGCTTCCTCTATCCTCCCCTGCTTGGCCAGGGCGTTGCCAAGGTTACGGTGCACTATTGCCAGAGCAGGATTGATCTCTAAAACCCGGCGGAAGTGTTTGATTCCCGCCTCTAGATCACCCCGATTCACTAACGCAACCCCAAGGTTATTGTAGGCCATCGAATAGCCTGGATCGGCTCTGATGGCCTGACGGTATCGCTCGATCGCCTCGTCCAACCTGCCCAGCCTGACTAGAGCGTTCCCGAAATTGTAATATGCCTTGGCGTAGGTAGAATCGATTTGGATGGCCTGACGGTATTGCTCGATCGCCTCGTCCAACTTCCCTAGTCTCGCCAGAGCGGTGCCCAGATTATTGCGCGCATCTGGATAGCGCGGGCTGATACGTACCGTCTCGTGGTAATGAGCAATCGCATCATCGACTCTCCCGCGTTCAATCAGCGCATTTCCTAGATTAAAGTGAGCCAACGCGCTATTGGAGTTGATGCTCAGAGCATGACGATATAGCGTCGTTTCATCCTGCCAATGCCGAACTTGCAATGTGCTCCGGAGGCCCAACAAGGCCAAAGTCGCCATACACAGCGTTGCAACCACGCGCCGGCGATTGTCAGCGAGAAAGAATGCAAGGGCTAAGGCGGGCCCGAAAAGGGAAAGATAGAGGTAGCGGTCGGCGACCGTCGAAAGACTCTGAAAAACAAACGGTACCAAGCCGGATACCGGCAGAATACCGGCAACAAACACCCCTGCTGAGGCCAGCAGCCAGGGTTTCCGCTCTCTCCACCGCCAGATGAAAACCAATATCCCAAAGGGAATAACCCACGTGATATACGCCCAGCCTTGGTGCAACAACCACTCGGGCGACCGACCGTAGTCCGGCCCCAGCCATAACGGTAGGGTCAACTTGTAGAGATAGAACGCCAACGCATCGGCAGCTACCAGAGGCCGGGCCCACAGAGGCGTGAAAAAGGGCATGATCGCATCCGGCTGGGCTAGTTTGTTCACGATGATGAAGGGCACAGCCAAAACCAGCCACAGGCCCAGTGCCAATGTAGACTGCCGGGCGGGTCGCCGGAGCAGCCAGTAATCCAGCACCCACGCTATTACCGGCACGGCAATCGCTCCCGGTTTAGCCAACATCGCCAACACAAACGCAAGAGTGGCTAAAACATAATGAAAACCTTTGTGCTTGAGATAGAGCCATAGGGCCACCAACGACAAGCAACCGGAAAGGACATCCTTGAGGCCCGTAATCCACGCAACAGGTTCCACCTGCAAGGGATGCAAGGCAAAAAACAAAGCCCCGCCGAAGGCCGCCCAATCGTGGCGCACGAGCATCTTCAAAATTCCGAAAACGACGAGGGCCGCGAGCATGTGAAACCCCACATTGGCGAGATGGAAGAAGCGGGGGCTGAATTCGACGTCATTCCCTCGTTCAGCGGGCGTTTGCGCCATGCGAGCTAGACCCGACCATACGGTATAGGTCAAAG